>ERZ827108.37-NODE-37-length-200255-cov-11.169191_pt1 | contig 200255 bp, 185 predicted proteins | sample MGYA00519921_ERZ827108 | MGnify/ENA primary metagenome ERZ827108 (study PRJEB31778, sample SAMEA3449258) | human gut metagenome | biome: human gut; feature: human-associated habitat; material: faeces | place: United Kingdom | collected 2010/2012 ... | reverse complement strand
AGGCAGACGAACAGGTTTACAATCATTCCAAATCGTTCACTTAAAAATAAAGCTACCGGAATCTCCCATAACTCAGAAACCGTCAGAAACAATACTGCAATCAACGCTCCTCCAACTGGAACATGTGTCGTTAGAAGAAAGCCTCCAAGCGTTGCTCCTGCAAACACAATCACATTAGAAAACAAAATCATGTACCCAATATAAATAATTTTCCCCAGCAACAATTTTCTTCTGTCTGTGGGAATAGTCATTAAATGATAGTATTTTATCTTTTTCTCCTGCGCCACAGAAAGATAACAAAATAGAGCAATCATCCCCGGCAGCAAAAGTGTATACCACCAGTTCCAAACACTTTCTGCATAAGCATTTGTCATCCCAAGAGTAAATATAAATGCCATGACAAATGTAAGAAGAGGAAATCCCCAGATAAACTTTTTTCGCATGGTTCTTTTGGCTTTTTGATGTTCTGCTTTTATAATATTAACCATGGATTTCACCTGCTTTCTGGTTTTTTCTTACCACATTCATAAACAAATCTTCAAGATTATCTCCCTGCTTTAATGCTCCTTCGTATCCTAAGATTCCACCTGAAATAATCCCGACTTTATCTGCAAGTAACTGTACCTCTGAGAGAATATGACTGGAGAGAATTACAGTGATTCCCTGTTCCGGAAAAGACCGGATCAGCTCTCGTAATTCCTCGATGCCTATTGGATCTAATCCATTCGTAGGTTCATCCAATATCAAAAGTTCCGGTTCTCCAAGCAATGCCATTGCAATGCCTAGTCTTTGCTTCATCCCCAAAGAAAACTGTCCTGCTTTCTTCTTTCCGGTGTTTGTAAGTGATACAATCTGCAAGACCTCATCAATTCTGTTTTCATCTGTACCAAGCAATAATTGTCTTACCTTCAAATTCTCTCTGGCGGAAAGATTTTCATAAATAGGCGGATTTTCAATTAACGCTCCTATTTTTGATAAATCTTTCCTATCCAAAAGTTTTCCATCAAAGTAAATCTTTCCTGCAGTTGGTTTCATCATACCGGTCAGCATTTTCAATGTGGTAGATTTACCAGCGCCATTCGGTCCAAGCAGTCCATAAATCTGTCCCTTTTCGATATTAAGTGAAACATTATTTACCGCTTTCTGTTTTCTAAAATATTTACATAGATTTTGTGTCTGTAACATCATTTCCATCTTTACTATCCTTCCTTCTATATTTCATTTCTTACCGAAATATAACCTAACAGAAAAAAATAAAGATTTGATGAAGATTTATTCATTGCTGTGCTCCTTTCACTTTGACTTCATAACAAATGACGTATTTTCTCCATAACGCAAAAAAGAGGACATCTTCTAAATTTCTTTAGAAAATGTCCTCTTAGTAGTTCATATTTGATTGAATCTTTTTCTTTTCAGATTGTGTACTCTTTCATACTGATGTAAATGACTATGTCAAAATGCGTCTTTTAATGCGTCCTTTGACGTACTCAAATGCCTCAAACCCGCATAAACACTGGATTTATTTATCTAACGACTTCATTGTCGGGAACAACAACACATCCCTTATCGCAGCACTATCCGTCAACAACATAACCAGACGATCGATTCCATATCCGATACCACCTGTTGGCGGCATACCAATCTCCAACGCATTCAGGAAATCTTCATCCGTATGTTCTGCCTCATCATCACCTGCGGCAGCATTTGCATCCTGTGCAGCGAACCGCTCTCTCTGGTCAATTGGGTCATTTAACTCAGAGTACGCATTACACATCTCCCAAGTATTGATAAATAACTCAAACCGCTCTACCTTCGTTGGGTCAGAAGGCTTCTTCTTCGTCAACGGAGAAATTTCAATCGGATGGTCCATAATGAAGGTTGGCTGTATTAATTCCTTCTCGCAATATTCCTCGAAGAATAAATTAATTATATCGCCCTTCTTATGGCGTGCCTCATATTCAATGTGATGCTCGTCTGCCAGCTTCTTAGCAGCATCATCATCCGGCACTGCATCGAAATCAATTCCGGTATACTTCTTAATCGCATCATTCATCGTCATACGCTCAAACGGCTTGCCAAAATCAAGTTCAATGCCGTTATATGTGATTTTGGTGCTGCCACATACCTTTTCTGCCAGATAACGGAACATAGATTCCGTCAGCTCCATCATTCCCTCATAATCGGTGTATGCCTGATATAATTCCATCAATGTAAATTCAGGATTATGTCTTGTATCAACACCCTCGTTCCGGAATACACGTCCAATCTCAAATACACGCTCTAGACCGCCGACAATCAATCTCTTTAAATAAAGCTCCAAGGATATACGAAGCTTTACATCCTCATCCAGTGCATTATAATGTGTTTCAAATGGTCTGGCTGCCGCTCCGCCGGCATTGGATACCAGCATCGGAGTCTCAACCTCCATGAAATCACGTCCAGCCAAGAAATTCCGAATCTCCTTCAGAATTAATGACCGCTTGATAAATACTTCCTTGCTCTCCTGATTCATAATCAAGTCTACATATCGCTGACGATACCGCATATCTGTATCCGTCAAGCCATGGAATTTTTCCGGAAGAATCTGTAATGATTTGGTTAATAAGGTTATTTCTTCTGCATGGATAGAAATTTCCCCGGTTTTTGTCCGAAATGCATAGCCCTTTACACCAAAAATATCACCAATATCTGATTTCTTAAAATCGGCATAGGATTCTTCACCTATCTGGTCTCTTGCCACATATACCTGAATATTTCCCTTTAAATCCTGAATATTGCAGAAAGAAGCCTTTCCCATCACCCGCTTAAACATCATTCGACCTGCGATGCTGACAGAAATAGGAGATGCATCCATAATGGCTCTTCTCTCATTATAATCCTGAGTCAGAACCTCTTTCTTCTGTTCTTCTTCAAGCCCCTCTACTACAGGTGCCTGTCTGCCTGCAAGAAGCTCTGCTTCATGTGCATTATATAATTCTTTGACCTCTGAACTGTGATGTGTAACATCATATTTTGTAATTACAAATGGGTCCTTTCCTGCGGTCTGTAAGTCCGCTAACTTTTCACGCCGAACCTTCAACAACTGATTAACATCCTGCTGCTTTGGCTGATTATTCTGTCCCTTCTGCTCTGCCATGTCTTTCTTCCTTTCCTTATCGATAGAAAAGGGATTGGCAACGCCTGTACCAGTCCCTCTGCTTCATCCTATTAGCTTAATCTCTGAATATCCAGAACCTTGTATTGATAATTGCCATCCGGTGCTTCCACTTCTACAACATCCCCAACCTTTGCTCCAATCAATGCCTTACCGATTGGTGCTTCATTGGAAATCTTATTCTTCAAAATATCTGCTTCCTTAGAACCCACCAGCTTATATTCTACTTCTTCATCAAATTCCATATCTAATACTTTAACGGTACATCCTACATTTACCGTCTGTAAGTCAATTTCATCTTCATCTACAACATCAACATTTTTCAGCATTTTTTCCAGTTCTTTAATTCTTGCCTCAATGTCCCGCTGTTCATCCATTGCTGCATCGTACTCTGCATTCTCGGATAAGTCCCCCTGCTCTCTTGCTTCCTTAATCTTCTGAGCAATTTCCTTTCTGGTAACAACCTTCAAATGATGAAGTTCATCCTCCATCTCCTTCAGACCTGCATATGTGATAATCATTCTCTCAGCCATTTGCACTTAATCCTTTCTACCATTTCGCACATTTTCGCCGTTTCATGCCTGATAGGCACAAACACCCAATCGTATTCATGTATTATATCTCACTCATTCTACCCTGTCAACCATCAGAACCTATGTCCATACCCACCTTCCGGCAAGTCCTGCTTCCATCTTGTCCCTCATCCGATTATCAAAAAATATCTTGCCACCTATCTGTCCCCTTTATAATTTTAACACCCACAAAAATAACAACGCAAAAGCCGGAAACATTGATTTCTCAACATTCCCGGCTCTTTCGTTCAGTGCAGTTGACGGGACTTGAACCCGAACCCACTTGCGTGGACATGAACCTGAATCATGCGCGTATGCCAATTCCGCCACAACTGCATATATCCGTTGATGCCTGACGCATCATCGATTCGCCACCAGCACCAACAGACGCTATTATACATCATTTATTCGCCAATTGCAATAGAATTTTCAATTAAAATTTCCATTACTTTATCATAAAGTACCGCATATGCCAAATCCTGCTTTGAATAATTCTCATATATGGTATCTGCATCCAAACTGGTATTGGCTGCACACTCCGCATTCACGTAGTCTTCTACCTCTGCTTCGGTCACTGTAAGCTTCTCTGCTTTTGCTATCTCACAGACTACCATTTTTTCTTCCATTAATTCCTTCATATAATCTTTAACGGCATCTGCGTAAGACAGCTCTGTGTATGCATTTCCGTCCTCATCCTTCAGATAAGATAAATATGTCGTATAATCAATTCCGTAGGAAGTTGCGGTATCCTTTGCCCCCTGAATTGTCTGCTCTGCCAGAGTTGCAATCTCATCCTCCGGATAGCTGTTAAAAGTGGCATTCTCAATTGCCTTTGTAATCAGGTCTGCTTTCATCTGGCTTTCTGCCTGTGTCTTCTTATAATTTTCATAATCCATCTTCAGGGCATCCATAAATGAATTTACGGTGTCATATTCTGTATTTTCTGCCACCAGTTCATTCGTCAGCTCCTCCGGATATGTGGTCTTTAAAATGCTGTTAATGGTACAAACAAAAGTTGCATCCTTTCCTGCCAACTCAGAGATTGTATTATCCTGATTTTTATAGTCATCCGGGAATGTTACATTGACCTCTATTCCTTCTTCACCAACCTCATGCCCAATTAACTGTTCTTCAAAATCATCAATATACGAATGAGAACCAATCAATAACGTTGTACCTGCACCATCGGTGCTGCCGCCCTCGAAGGCTTCTCCATCTGCATATCCGATATAGTCCAGATTAATGGTATCTCCTTCCGTAACCGTTCCTTCTTTTACTTCCTCGGTTGTTCCCAACTGCTGCAGGAAGCTATCTACCTGCTCCTGTAATTCTGCATCCGTAACCTCTGTCGATAACGGTGTATACTCTATCTGCTTGTATTCGCCCAATGTAACATACTGGCTATAATCCGGCATCTTCGTGCTGTCTGTACTCTTTCCGCAGCCTGCCAGCATACCCATACACAGACCGAGTCCCATTACCATGCTCCATATCTTTAACTTCTTCATATTCCAATTCCTTCCATTATATATACATTTTTAAAAGCTAATACTAACCATACCACAATCCATTGCAAAATAAAAGATGTTCATAAAATTATCACATTTTCCTTTTTAACCACTACTATATATAGATGGTATATTTTCAAAATCACAAAATATTGTATCTTTTGAAACAAATTGTAACCATTTGTCACAAATTGTCTGCCATTTTACAAGAACTTTGCCTTGTTTTCTCACCTTTTTACATTTCTCTTTACATGCCAACCACTATATCTTGTGGTTTTATTTAAAAATAAATCCCATATATGGTAGACAAACCATTTTCATGGTGCTATAATATTTTCTCGAAGGGTTTTGAAACGATACCAAATATAATGAAACAAGGTGGGGAAACAAATTATGCAAGTTATTAAGCGTGATGGTCGTGCGGTTACTTATGACCGTAGCAAAATTGTAACCGCAATTCAAAAAGCAAATGCCGAGGTTCCGGCTCCGGAAAAGGTATCCGACGAGACGATTGACAGTATTATCGAATACATTGAAAGCAAAAATCGTACCCGTATGCTGGTGGAGGACATTCAGGACATTATTGAACAGAAGTTAATGGCTGACGGCAAATTCGTATTGGCAAAGACCTATATTATCTATCGCTATTCGAGAGAATTGGTTCGTAAGGCCAATACCACCGATGAATCCATCCTCAGTCTAATTAAGAACAGCAATAAGGATGTTATGGAGGAAAATTCAAATAAGAATGCAACGGTTGCTTCTACACAGCGGGATTTGATTGCCGGCGAAGTATCGAAGGATTTGACAAAGCGAATTTTACTTCCGGAAAAAATTTCCAAGGCACATGAAGAAGGTGTCCTTCACTTTCACGATTCTGATTATTTCTTACAGCCGATTTTCAACTGCTGCCTGATTAACATCGGAGATATGCTTGATAACGGTACGGTTATGAATGGAAAATTAATTGAGAGCCCTAAGAGCTTTCAGGTTGCATGTACGGTTATGACCCAGATTATTTCTTCGGTTGCCAGCAGCCAGTACGGCGGTCAATCCGTAGATGTCCGTCATCTGGGAAAATATTTGAGAAAAAGCTACAATAAATATAAGAATCGTTTTGAAGAACAATTCGGAGACCGTTTATCTGCCGACATCATTGAAGACATGGTAAAGGAACGGGTTAACGATGAATTACGCTCTGGTGTCCAGACGATTCAGTACCAGATTAATACTTTGATGACTACGAACGGTCAGTCACCGTTTGTAACCTTATTCCTATATCTGGATGAAAACGATGAATATATTCAGGAGAATGCCCAGATTATTGAGGAAATTCTTCGTCAGAGAATGGAAGGCATTAAAAATGAAAAGGGCATTTATGTAACCCCTGCGTTCCCGAAGCTGATTTATGTATTGGATGAATGTAACTGTTTAAAGGGCGGTAAATACGATTATATTACAGAGATGGCGGTTCGCTGCTCTGCAAAGCGTATGTACCCGGACTACATCAGTGCTAAAATGATGCGTCAGAATTATGAAGGAAATGTCTTTAGTCCTATGGGCTGCCGCAGCTTCTTATCTCCTTGGCAGGATGAAAGCGGCAACTATAAGTTTGAAGGTCGTTTTAATCAGGGTGTTGTATCCATTAATCTGCCGCAGATTGGTATTCTCGCTAAGAAGAACGAGGAAACCTTCTGGAAGCTGCTGGATGAGCGTTTGGAATTATGCTATGAGGCTTTGATGTGCCGCCATAATGCATTGGTTGGTGTCACCTCTGATGTCAGCCCGATTCACTGGCAGTACGGTGCCATTGCCCGCTTGAAGAAGGGCGAAAAGATTGACCGGTTATTATATAACGGCTACTCTACCATTTCACTCGGCTATATCGGTTTATATGAAGTAACCAAGCTGATGAAGGGTGTCAGTCATACAGACCCGGAGGGCTTAGATTTTGCACTCCGTGTTATGAATCATTTACGAGAGGCTACCGACCGTTGGAAGGAGCAGACCGGTATCGGCTTTGGTCTGTACGGTACACCTGCAGAATCTCTGTGCTATCGTTTTGCTCGAATTGATAAAGAGCGTTTCGGAACCATTGAAGATGTTACCGACAAGGGCTACTACACCAATTCTTATCATGTAGATGTGCGTGAAAAGATTGATGCTTTCAGTAAGTTCCAGTTTGAAAGTCAATTTCAGGAGATTTCTTCCGGTGGTGCTATCTCTTATGTTGAGATTCCGAATATGCGAAACAACTTAGAGGCATTGTCAGAGGTTGTTCGGTATATTTACGATAATATTCAATATGCGGAATTTAACACCAAATCCGATTATTGCCACGTATGCGGCTGGGACGGTGAAATCACAATTAATGATGATAACGAATGGGAATGTCCGCAATGTCACAACAAGGACCACTCCAAGATGAATGTTACCAGAAGAACCTGCGGTTATCTGGGTGAGAACTTTTGGAATGTAGGCAAGACCAAGGAAATCAAAGCCCGCGTGCTTCATCTGTAATATTTAAGGGGTGGGTGAGATTATGAATTATGCAGATATAAAACAGTATGATATAGCGAATGGACCCGGTGTGCGGATTTCCCTTTTTGTCAGCGGTTGTACGCATCACTGTAAGGGATGCTTTAATCAGGAGGCATGGGATTTTAATTACGGAACCTTATTTTCCTCCGGTACCATTAAGACCATTTTAGAATATATGAAGCCGGATTATATTCGGGGTCTTACGCTTCTGGGTGGTGAGCCCTTTGAACATACGAATCAGTTCGGACTGCTTCCTCTGGTTCGTGCGGTAAAGGAACGGTATCCGAATAAGAGTATCTGGTGCTATACCGGTTATCTTTTTGATGAAGCCATATTAAAGAATATGGTTCCTATCTGGCCTGAAACTACAGAGCTGTTGTCTTATATAGATGTTTTAGTTGACGGACCGTTTATCGAGGAGCAGCATGAGGTCGGCTTACGGTTTCGTGGCTCCGCTAATCAGAGAATTATTCGTGTAAAGGATTCTCTGAAGTCCGGTAAGATTGTATTGTGGGATGAAACACAGGATTTCTTTCCAAAGAATCAGCCGGCAGAAGCCTGACTCGGAGAACCGACATAACACTCTTTACACAGGAATATAACAATCCCAAAGAATATGACAATCCCGAACAAATGATAAACGCTGAATAGCCATTTGTCCGGGATTGTTTTTTCTCTTTATATATTTTCTTTATATATTCTCGTTTTGTATGGTCTCAATAATATTTTTTCGGTTTATTTTTCCCATGGAATACCGCATGATACTAAACAACAGTATAAATACGGCTCCTACGGCAATCATGATTCCAAGCCAAGGCACCTGGTACGGTGCTTCTACATTGTTGCCCATGGCATAATGAAATGCAATGGATAATAAAATTCCTACCGGCACGCCAATCAACAAGGATTTCACTCCGTAAAACAGACTTTCAAGCCAGATTACACGCCGAAATTCCTTTTTCGTCATGCCTATGGATTTCAAGGTTGCAAATTCTCTGGAACGCAGCTCCATATTGGTTGTAATTGTATTAAATATATTGGTAATACCGATTAACGCAATCACTATAATAAAGCCGTACACAAAAATACCAATCAATGTAAACAGTGCCTTTGATGCTTCATAACTATCCTTTAGATTATTAGTACTGTAGGTGGACAAATTCATATTATCCCGAATTTCTGTTTCTACCGCATCCGGGTCATCACAATCGATATAAACAGTTAAATCGTCCATGAAACCCTCTGTTCTGTCCTGCAACCACTCACTGCTTACTACCAGCACTCCGATTCCCTGAATATTCAGTCCCATCGGCTGCTCTGTAGTCTTTTTCAAAATGTGAAACTCTATTGGATTTTCTGTCTCTTCCATTACTCCGGTCAAAACATCCCCGGCACGATAATCATATAAATCACCGGTCACATATTTAACGGTATTTCCTTTCTCAACTACCTTTGTTACCTCGGAGATAAGAAATGCCTGATTCTCTGTATTTTCAACTGTAACCCCCTGTTGTTTTTCATATTCGCGGAAGGAGTCCGGGTCTAATGCCACAACCGTAAATAATTCGTATTCTCCTGCTGCCTGTTCATCTGCATCTATCATCGTCTTTGATTGTTCGCTATACTTCACATCCTCTGTCGGCATTTGAAAATAACCGATTGACACAATCTCTGCCTGATTTACCCCTTCCAGATACGCTATTTTCTTTGCTTCCTCGCTCTGCTCCAAGCCATCTACATAAACTGCTAACTGATAATCACATTCTTCATAATGGATGTGAACAACTTCCATGCTTACCTTCATAAACCCAGCCATTCCTATAAAGACTGCCACACTTACAACGATAGATATGATTGTGGTACGATACTTTACTCTTGCACGCCGCAGATTCTTATACGCTATTTTTCCGCCAACACCGAACCATGACTCCAGGTAATGCGGCATCCGAATCTCCTTTGGAGAAATTTTTATGCTTTCATTTCCCCGAATTGCCTGAATTGGAGATAATTTTGCTGCCTTTCGTGCAGAATATCCGGCAGATAACGCCAAGGTAACAACTGCCAATCCCACTCCGATTATAATTGCAGGAATGGATATTACATATACCAAGTCGATATTCAAGCCTTCCAGCATCAAATGACCGGCAACCTTTACGACAATCCAGCCTGCCAGAAGTCCCAACGCAATTCCAAGCGGAATCCCTATTACACCCAATGCAAAGGCTTCTCCGTAAATCAGCTTTTTTCTCTGCCTGCAAGTTGTTCCGATGGAAGAAAGAATGCCATATAACCGTTGCTTTTCTGTCAAGGAAATAACAAAGCTATTCCGGATGCAAAAGACACTGGTTACAATAATAATAGCAATTGCAATTCCCGCCATAGAATATAACATTTTAAGGTTTCCGCTTGAGAATAGGAGCAGCTCATACTTTAGTAACCATATATTACATTCTACATAAGGTGTAATTCTCTCCAGTTGTTTCCATTCTTCCTCGCTAATATCGCCGCCATTTTCATATCTTTGATATAATTCCTCCGACACTCCCATGAGGCCTGCTGTTACTGCTTCCCGATTCTTTAAACCAGCTTTTGTATACGTTGCATATACCGTCACATGTTCATACTCTTCCGGACTTTCAAGCTTCGTGATTACGGTATAGCCCGGTGCATAATATTGCTCCTGATCCCGCATCAGACGCTCCATGACTCCAACTACCGTATATTCTCCGGGTGCGGTTCCTTCCTTTGTCAGAGATTCGCCCTCCACATATTCAACCGTCTGGTCCCACTCGATTCCATCCGCATTCTGTCGTTTGTTATTTGTCAATTGTATTACATCCCCCAGCTGATAAGTAACTCTACCATTGGTACGAATCGTTTCCGATATAACTACTTCATGCGAATTTTCCGGAAGCCTGCCCTCTACCAGCGTAACATTGGCTGTCTTCATCGCATTTTCGTCCATTGCCCGCAAAAAAAGATACGGCTTATCGGGATTTTTCCCGCCCGTCAGTTCGGTATATCCCATATCCACAGAATAGCCTATCCTTTCAATGCTCCGATTCTCCTGAAAATACTTCAGATTCTCCGGTGCTACATCATGGAAACAATAATGGTAGTCTCCACTATTTACCTTCTCATATTCCACCATACTTGCCCGGAAGCTTGCCGCCATATCTGCCACTACTACAATTAAGGCGGTTGCCAGCATAATTCCGATAATCGTGACCCATGCACGTTTCTTATTCAGTCTGATATTCCGCAGGGTAATCTTGCCTAATGCTTTCATCTAGATCACCTGCTTTCCTTCCTTGCTCCAGCGTCGAATCTCTACCAATCTGCCGTCTTCCATATTCAGCACACGGTCTGCCTGCTTTGCCAGTTCCAAATCATGTGTAATCATAACCAATGTCTGCTTATACTTTTGATTAAAGACCTTCAGCAGCTCCATAATCTCTGCACTTGCCTTGGAATCCAGATTACCGGTTGGTTCGTCTGCCAAAAGAATCGCAGGACGGTTCATCAAGGCTCTTCCGATTGCCACCCGTTGCTGCTGCCCGCCGGACAATTCATTCGGCAAATGCCGCAGACGGTTTTCTAAACCCAAGGTATTTACTAATTCCTTGAAAAATTCCTTATCCGGCACTTTTCCGTCCAATTCTACCGGAAGTGTCATATTTTCCTCCACATTTAACACCGGCACCAGATTAAAGAACTGATAAATAAGTCCTACCTGACGGCGGCGAAAAATTGCGAGCTTATCATCACTTAGCTGATAAATGTCCTCATTTTCAATAAATACCTTACCGCTCGTCGGACGGTCAACACCGCCCAGCATATGCATTAAGGTTGATTTTCCGCTTCCGGAGCTTCCTACAATTGCCACAAATTCTCCCTGTTCTACCGAAAATGATACCCCATTTACAGCATATACCTGATTTTCAGAGCTGCCATATATCTTCGTCACCTGTTCTGTTCGTAATATTTCCATACTGAATCCTGTCCTTTCCTGTTATTTGCTTTTACCTTAGCAAAGCAAAATGACATTTTAGTGACATTTCAGAAATTTTATTAGAAATGTGGTTCCCTGACCCACTTCAGATTCTACCGTTAAAGACCCGTTTCCACGCTTGATAATCTCCTGTGCCAATGCCAGTCCGATTCCGACACTGTCCTCCTTTGCGGCAGAACTGCGATAAAAGCGTTCAAATATATGCTTCTGTTCTTCCATGGAGATTCCGCAGCCATAATCCCGTATCCGCACTCCGGTATAGACCTGATTATCCTCTACCGTTATTTGTATTTCGCTCTTTGCAGGACTGTGTTCAATGGCATTCTTTATCAGATTGATGAATGCTTCCTGAAGCCAGCGTTCATCACCGCGGATAACTGCCTGCATTTCTCCCGATACCTGAATGGAAATCTCCTTCCATTCGGCTAACAGTGCAACCTTATCGATTGCCTGTTCCAGCAATTGTTGAATCCGGATTTCCTCCTCTTTTAATTCCACTACGCCCGCATCCAGTCTGGATAGCTTTAAAAGCACTTGTACCAGCCAGTTAACCGAAGTCAACTGCCTGGTAATCTCTGCTAAGAACTGTCTTCGTGTTCCTTCCTCCATATGGGTACTTTCTGCCATATTATCAAGCAATATAAGACAGGAGGTAAGCGGGGTTTTTAGCTGATGCGATATATCCGATACCGAATCCGATAATGCCCGCTTCTGTTTCTTTGATAATTCCGCGGTTTCCCGCAGCATAACCGTAATCTTATACAGCTCATTTTTCAGCTCGCTTAATTCCTCTTCTTCATTTTCATCCAGCGGAATCTGATATACCCCTTGTTCAATTCTCCGGATATACTGCACAAATTCATCAACCTTCTGATTCCGCCGCCTCTGATATAGAAATACTCCCATCAATATTCCCATATCCACTATAAGCCAGAGCAGGTTACCTGCTGTCTGCAACCGTCTTTGTATCTGCTCTGCCCGTATTTCCGGCATGGTATCGGAAAGAATCCCGTACCTCTGCAACAGTTCTCTTCCCGCTTGAAGCTCGTCCCCATTTTCTGCTGCCGTATCATCATTTAACACCTGTATCCACCGGGCAGTATCTACCTCCGGATACTGCTCCGTAACCATCGTCATAAGTGCTGCAACCTGCCGGTAATATAGCTTCGATAATTGCTGTCTGGTAACTGTCACCCCTATATTCCACGCAAGCAGACCGACCAGCATACATATCACAATTCCCAGTATTGTCTTTTGAAAATCTTTGTTCTTTCTACTCATCCGCTATTCCTTTTCAATGCGGTAGCCCATACCTCTTACTGTCCGAATAATTTCACCGTCTTTATCTCCGATTTTTTCCCGCAGACGTTTCATTGTAACAGTCAGGGTATTATCATTTACAAAATTGCCTACGTTGTCCCAGATACCTGCCAATATCTCTTCTCTTGTAAAGAGCTTACCCATATGGCTCATCATGCTGCTTAATATCTTATATTCCAGCTTTGTCAGATTTACCGGTTCTCCATGGCTGTAGACAATTCCGTTTTGCGTATCCAACTTTATGAACCTGCACTGAAGCATCTGACTGGCCTTTCCATGCCTTCGCAGCACATTCTGGATTCTGGACATTAATTCCCGATTTCGGAACGGTTTTTGGATATAATCGTCTGCTCCCAGTTCAAAGCCCTGCACTACATCATTTTCTTCTTCTCTGGCAGTTAAAAATATAATAGGGGTATCCTGCATCTTTTTCATTCGCCTGCATAGCTCATATCCGTCACCATCCGGCAAATTAATATCCAGCAGCACCAAATCAAAGGCTTCCTGACTATATTTTTCCCATGCCTCCTGACAGGATTTTGCTATCGCATAGGTATATCCCTCTTCCTTTAGCAGATAGCTTACTCCCATCCGAATGCTTTCACTGTCCTCCACAAGCAATAGCTTCATATCTATTTCCCTTCAAAACGGGCTGCCACATCCTTCAGATTCTTAATAATCGGCAAATGCTGCGGACACGCCCGTTCACATTGTCCACAGGCAACACAGTCACTTGCTTTGCCGAAGTTATGCGTAAGTCTGTCATAATATTCTCCCTGTGGTGTCCATTGCTTATCCTTTGTTTCCTGCATATCTGCATTATAGAGTGAGAAGTATTTCGGAATTGCAATCTTCTTCGGGCAGCCATCCGTACAGTAAAAACAGCCGGTACAAGGAATTGCAATATTGGAATTAATTACGTCTGTCACCTGCTGTACAAGTGCCTGCTCCTCCTTGGTTAACGGCTCAAAATTCATCATATAGCCTGTATTATCTAAAAGCTGCTCCATATTACTCATACCGCTTAATACCATAAATACTCCGTCTAAGCTGGCAGCAAACCGAACTGCCCAGGATGGAATCGACCAATCCGGATGATAGTCCTTTAACAGCTTTTCTGCCGCTTCCGGTATATTTGCCAAGGTTCCGCCCTTTACCGGCTCCATAACAATTACCGGCTTTTTATGCTTTACCGCTACCTCATAGCACTTTCTGGACTGGATGCCTTCACTTTCCCAATCCAGATAATTAATCTGAAGCTGTACAAATTCCACCTCCGGATGCTCCGTCAATACCTTATCCAATAAGTCTGCATTATCATGGAAGGAAAAGCCTGCTTTTTTTATCAAGCCCTGTTGCTTTTTCTCCTGAAGCCATGTAAAACAATCCAGTTCCTGATATGCCTTGTAGTGATCCTGTCCAACATCATGGAGTAAATAGTAATCAAAATATCCGACACCGGTCTTTCTTAACTGTTCCTGAAATATCCGGTCACGGTCTTCCTTGGATTTCAAAAAGCCTGCGTGCAGCTTCGTCGCCAAGGTATAGCTGTCTCTCGGATGCCGCTCTACCAATGCATACTTTGCTGCTTCTTCACTCTTAAAGCCGCAATACATCCATGCCGTATCAAAATAAGTAAACCCACGCTCCATAAAGGCATCTACCATTTGACAGGTCTGTTCCAAATCAATCTTTGATGGGTCTTCTGCATCCAGTAACGGAAGACGCATTAATCCAAATCCTAATTTTTTTGTACTCATAGTTTTACTTCCCTTATTTATACCCTATTTATGCTTTTATAGTTGCATAATAATTTCTCTGGCTACCGCTTCTTCAATCGGAGTTGCAAATACTCCGGGTGCAAATTCAACAACATTCCCGATTCCCTTTTGAATTACAAACCGAAGTCTGCCATCCCGCACCTTCTTGTCTGTATATAGCTTCTTTACTAATGCTTCCCGATTAATATAATCCGGGATTGCAGTCGGAAGGCCTGCCTTTTTCAATACACGTATCACCGCCTGCTTTTCCTCCTCAGTTACATATCCGAGTCTTTGTGCCAGCTCTGCTTCCGCAACCAGCCCGATTGCCACAGCTTCTCCGTGAAGCAGCTTATAATCACTGACTGTTTCGATGGCACGTCCCACCGTATGTCCGAGATTTAACACCTCCCGCAAGCCGCTTTCCCGCTCATCCTTCATTACAACCTGATATTTTATCCTGCAATTCACCTCTGCAATATGCTCACAGACCTCTCGTTCTCCTGCCAGAGCCTGCTCCATATGTGCATCCAGATATTGAAAAAATTCACCATCCGCTAATATACCATGCTTAATCGTTTCTGCCATACCACTGGATACCTCCCGCCTTGGCAGCGTTTTCCATGTAGCTATATCCAGATATACCTTTTCCGGCTGATTAAAGATTCCGATTAAGTTCGTTGCCAGCGGGGTGTCCACCGCCGTCTTTCCACCTACAGACGCATCTGCCGCTGCAAGAAGCGTTGTCGCATAATTAATAAACGGAACACCTCTGCCATAAGTTCCTGCAATAAAACCGGCCAAATCTGTTACAACACCGCCGCCTACTGCCAGAATACAGCAATCCCGCCGATACCCCTTTGCCAGCATGGCATCCTCAATTTCTTCCTTTGTCTTTCTTGTCTTACTCTTTTCCCCTGCCGGAAACGAAAACAAATCCGCCTCATAGCCGGCATCCAGCAACCGCTGATATATCTGCTTTCCATACAGCTCCTTTACAATACTGTCTGTAATAACCGCAAACTTATGAATGTTGCCTACCAGCCCTTGCTGAAGGTCCTGTATTACCTTCTCCTCCAAGCCAAAGCCTACCTCTATCTCGTAGCTATTATCTACAACCTTCTTTAGTTCCACACAAAATGTACTCATGTCTCATTCCTCCATTGATGCGTATTGTATTAGTTCTGTGTCATAGCTGTGTCTATATCTTCCTTTACTTCCTTTTGGAGAATTTCTACGCGTTCCAGCCCGGTTTCCGTCTGAATCCATCGGGTTATCGTTGATTGCTCCTCCTCACTTAACGGCTCCGGCACTTCCGCTACCACCATCACATAATTGCCCTCTGTATCTGACATAATACCACAACTGCAAGCCTTAATTTCCGTAAAAATGGTGTGTGCTTTTTGTGCCAGCATCTGACAATCCGTCACCTGATTCTGTGCAGTTTCGAATCCCTTTAATTCCTTTTCCAGTGTTTCCACCTGTCCTTGAGATTCTTCCAGCTCCTTTTGCAGCTCAGAAATACGATTCTCCTGCACCGCAATGGTAATCTTATCGGCATCCTCACCGGTTGTATCCTCAATCATGGAATTTTGCGTCACTCTAAGCGAATATCCCTCCAGATTATACTTTGGCAATTCCTTTTCCAGTGCGGCAACCGCATCCTCTGAAATAGGAGTTCCTACCAAGGATACCGCAATCTCTTTTTCCTGCTTGTTCACATTGCTCTGTACCACCTGTGCATCCGGGAAGGAAAATTCCTCACTTAAATAACTTGATACATTTCTTTCCATTACCGAATCCCGAACCGTTACCATTCCAATGTAAACACTCGGTATAATCGTAATTACCGTAATCAGAATGATTGCACGATTTATCCGCTTCTGCTGCTTCGGACTGATAAATTTATGCCTTGGTGCTCCCAGAATCAATGCAATGAAAGCAGACGAAAGCATAATGAATAATGTATTAATTAGAAAGAGATAAAATGCTCCAAACAAAAACTGCGGTTGCAGAGTTGCAATTCCATAGCCGGCTGTACAAAGCGGCGGCATTAATGCCGTTGCGATGGCTACGCCCGGAATCACATTTCCTTTTTTCTGTCTGGTATTTCCTATCATTCCTGCAATACCACCAAACAATGCAATCAATACATCCCAAAGCGTTGGGCTGGTTCTTGCAATCATTTCAGAGGTCGGTGTCTCCAACGGGCTAATCAGAAAATATAACGTAGATGCCGCCAGACTGATTGCGACCTGCGTTCCGAATCGGATTAACGACTTCTTTAGCAATGGCAAATCCCGAACCGCCAAGGAGTATCCCATGGTTATAATACCGCTCATCAACGGAGATATTAACATTGCACCGATAATGACCGCTGTGGAATTGACATTAAGCCCTATGGAAGCAATCAATGCCGCCATCATCAGAATCCACATATTAGCTCCGTGGATAACGGTATTTTCCTCCATCATTTCATCGATTTCTTCATAACTCATCATATCATCGCGAATATTAAAGACATCATGAAAATATTTGCGTATTCCGCTTCTGGTTTCTTTTATTCCCTCTATGGTATCCTGTTCCCTTTTATCCATGATATATCATCCTCTTTCCTGTTCTTCTACAAATATAATATAAACCATAGCTTTTTACAACCTTCCGGCATACCAAACTAATACGGTGTACTTGCCGTTTTGTTCATAAAATCCAGCACCTGCTGCTTTTCTTCCGCATCTGTAATCACCGCCGGCTGCCAGTTATTCATATCCCCCACAAAGACATAGCAGGGTATAACGGTCTCACTGACATTAATTAATGTTACTTCACCGGTTTTCTTATTTTTCTCTAACGTCAAGGTCTGGTTATATATAATCGTCCGATTCTCCGGGTGACGATTTCCGCCAAAGACAAAATTTCCTAACGAATACAGAATCGTTACACCCTGATAGCTTTCCATCGGCTGTAATACGTGCGGATGGTCGCCTACCACCAAATCGGCTCCTTCATCTACCAGCCGGTGACACGCCCGAATCTTCCAATCCTCCGGAGTATGGATACCCTCGGTTCCGCCATGGAAATAAACGACCTGATAATCACTGTTTTCTTTTGCAGTCTCCAAATCCGACAGCAGCAACGACACTGCACTCTCTCCGTACATACTTCCAAATACAAATGCAATCCGAAATCCGTCTGTTTCACGGTACACTACCGTTCCATGCTCTCCCCACGACACCCCTGCCGCATCTAGGGCCGCCTTGGTATCTTCATAGCCCTGTGTTCCGTAATCACGAGTATGGTTATTATCAATCGAAACTATATCGATTCCTCCGGTATGCAGAATCTCTGCATAGCGTGCAGGACTTCGGAACCAATATGCCCGAAAGTTATACTCCGGTATCGGCTCTCCTGCCGCTTCTGCTGAGGATACCGCTGCCGCATATTCCTCCTCCGCCTGAAGCTGTCCCTTGTCGGAAATACCTAAGGACCTATTATCGGAAAATACATTTTCACAATTTCCTACCGTAATCGTATCGTTTTGGAACCGGTCACGTACGTTTGCCAGAAAATACTCCGGTGCTTCCCGCTCTGCGACCTCATGAAAGCTGTTGGCATATTCCTGCCCCTCATTGGTTGCCAGTAATAAATCCCCCACAAAATTCATTGTAATTTCAAATTCCTCGGTTTCACATTCCGTTGTAGAAGCCTGCGTTGTTTTACTTGTGCTTTCCGTTTCACTTTCAAGAGCAATATCTGTGGATAGGTGTTCATTTGTTGCAGACTCGTCCGTCCATGGCTGCATTCCTGCACATCCGGAAAGCAGCCATATCCCTGCCATACCTATTATTCCTGCTATTTTTATTCGCTGCTTCATATGCCTACCCTCACTTCTCCGAACCCCACGATTCCTTATTAATTCTATTATACTTTAAAATAATGAAAAAAGCACTCTAATCCTGAGTGCTTTTTATTTTACCCTTGAACTACAAGGCTTTCATTCATGAGACATCGGGGACTCGAACCCCGGACAACTTGATTAAAAGTCAAGTGCTCTACCACCTGAGCTAATATCCCATATCCTATTCAATTCCCGCAAAGCATACGCTTTGAGCTGGGCTAGCTGGATTCGAACCAGCGAGATGCAGGAGTCAAAGTCCTGTGCCTTACCGCTTGGCGATAGCCCATTAGTAAGTATTGTCTACAGGTACATGCCTACGGCTTTGCCCCTAACAGGGTGGATAGAGGGACTCGAACCCTCGGCCTCCAGAGCCACAATCTGGCGCGCTAACCAACTGCGCCATACCCACCATAGCGTGCTCGAAGGGATTCGAACCCCCGACCCACGGCTTAGAAGGCCGTTGCTCTATCCAACTGAGCTACTGACACGTAGCAATGCTGTTTGCACCACAAAAGCGGGTGATGGGAATCGAACCCACGTATCTAGCTTGGAAGGCTAGTGTTCTACCATTGAACTACACCCGCACATTTGCGTCTTATTTCTAAGAATTCATCGGGGTGACAGGATTCGAACCTGCGACCTCTTGATCCCAAATCAAGCGCTCTAGCCAAGCTGAGCCACACCCCGTTGCACTTGAATTTATATCAGACCTGAATTCTATTCAATGTCCTTTTGTCAACGCAAGTGTTATTATATCGAATGGTTTTAGAAATGTCAACACCTATTTTTCATATTTTCATATATTTTTTGTTTTTTTCTTCCGGATGGTATGTAAAACGGAACTTCTGCTTAGGAAGTTCCGTATACACACCTGCCTCATATAACTGACTTTTACAGCTTCTAACTATGCCTCCGGCTTAATCTCAACCGGCTCCTCTTCCTCAAAGAAGTCATCATCAAAATCATCATCAAAGTCATCATCAAAGTCATCCAAAAAGCTAGGTGTTAAATACTTATATACTGCAAATGCAATACCTGCTATTGCTGCAACTGCACCAATGATTGCAAGAACCCATAATACCTTCTTACAGGTCTTTTGCTCTTCTGTCTCTTTCTTACCGCCAAGCAGTTCACCAACCTTTACTGCATTAATGATTTCATCTAAATTCTTCATAGTATTACCCTCCTTATTAACGTCTAATAACCATATGATAGTAGTATTATATCATAGCAACTAAAATATTACTATTCCATTTTGCATTTTTTTCCAACAAACTGTGACAAAACTAAGAAATTTTCTTTAGCTTTGCAAAGGATGCAAACATTCGCTTGATGCCATACCCTTCAAAATCCACAGTTACTTCATAATCCTTTCCGCCATCTACAACCTTCTGGACAATACCCCTGCCAAACTTTATATGCTCCACCGTATCGCCCACTCCATAATCAAGCTGAAATGCTTTCTGTACGGTAAAGGTCTTTCCGTAAGAAGGCTTTGCGGTGAATACTTCCGAAACCGCCGGCTTCGGTGGGGGTGTAAATGTCTGTTCTACCGCTTTGCGGTATCCGCCCATATCCAGTAATTCCTGCGGTATTTCCTTCAAAAACCGGGAAATCGGATTATAATTATTGGAACCATGCATCATTCTCTGTCTGGCACTGCTTAAAAACAACCGGTCCTTTGCTCTTGTGATTCCCACATAGCACAACCGCCGTTCCTCCTCCATGTCATCCGGGTCTCCGGAATTTATCGACATACTTCCCGGAAACAAGCCATCCTCCATGCCGCACAGGAATACATAAGGAAACTCCAGTCCCTTTGCACTGTGAATGGTCATCAGTACCACCTTATCATCACTGGAATTTAAACCGTCTACCTCTGCAACTAATGCGATTTCCTCCAATAACTCATTCAAATCCGGATGCTCTGCTTCTTCCTCATAGGTTATAATCTTGTTGTGAAGCTCCTCCAGATTCTCCACACGATTCAATGCTTCCTCGGTATGCTCCGCAATCAAATCCTCCCGGTAGCCGGTCCGCTCCAGCAGTTCGTCATATAATTCCGCCAGCGACATTCCCTGCTCCGCTTCCACCCGCAAATCATCAATGAGATTGGTAAATGCGGTAATCTTATTGACTGCCCGACCGATTCCCGGTACATCCTCTATCTGAAACAATGCATCCAGAAAGCTGATTTCCTGCTGCTGTGCATAGTCATCGATTTTTGCAATAGTGGCAGCACCAATCCCCCGCTTCGGAACATTAATAATCCGCTTAACTGAAATATCATCCATGCCGTTTGCAATCGTTCTTAGATATGCCAGCATATCCTTTACCTCTAATCTGGAATAGAAATTCTGTCCTCCAAAGATTCGGTACGGGATATTCTTTAATATCAGTTTTTCCTCCAGAACACGAGATTGTGCATTGGTTCTATAAAGGATTGCAAAATCGCTGTAATTCATGTGATTCTTAGCCTTGCTCTCTAAGATCTGCCATGCAATCTGTTCTGCCTCCTGATATTCATTTTCATATTGCTTATAAGGGATTAAATCACCGTCTTCCCTTGCTGTCCAAAGCCTCTTATCCTTTCTTCCACTATTATGTCGAATCACTTCATTTGCTGCATGCAGGATATTACCGGTGGAACGGTAATTTTGCTCCAGCTTGACAACCTTTGCATCCGGATATTCCTCCTCAAAGTTCAGAATATTCATGATATTTGCCCCGCGAAACTTATAAATGGACTGGTCATCATCACCCACAACACATAAATTCCGGTATTTTCTGGCAAGCTGACGTACCAGCAGGAACTGAATCTCATTTGTGTCCTGATATTCATCCACCATAATGTAACGAAACCGTTCCTGATACTGTTCCAATATATCCGGACAGTCCTGAAACAACTGAACGGTTTTATACAACAAATCATCAAAATCCAGTGCATTATATTCATGCAGCTTTTTCTGATATTCGGTATACACGCGCGCAATCTGCATCTTTCGATATTCGCCCTGTGCCTGTAAATCATATTCATGTGGAGACAAAAAACGCTCCTTTGCCTTAGAAATTTCCGCAAGTAAGGCACGCTCCGGATACATCTTGGCATCCAACTGTAACAGCCTTGTGACATCTTTTATCAGACGCTTCTGGTCGTCTGTATCATAAATGGTAAAATTATTTTCATAACCGATTCTGTCAATATATCTTCGCAGGATTCGCACACACAGGGAATGAAAGGTACTGACCCATACGCTTTCCGAACCATATCCCAGTGCATCATCCACTCGTTCCCGGACTTCTCCTGCTGCCTTATTCGTAAATGTAATTGCCAATATATTCCATGGATTAATTCCCTGTTCAATTAAATGGGCAACCCGATAGGTAATTACCCTTGTTTTTCCACTTCCCGCACCTGCCAATATCAGCAGCGGTCCATCTATATGCTGTACTGCCTCCTGTTGAGGCGGATTCAAGCTTACCTGCATTTTTCTTCTCCTGTCATTTGCTTCTATACCCTGAAAAGACTATTCTATCGAGCTTTCTATATACCTCCCGAAAGAATAGTCTTTCCTATTTTATGAATATAACTATGTAGGATATTATCCTAATTTCTTACCACAGTTACCGCAGAACCGATTTCCGTTGGTCGGTGTACCGCAATCCGGACAAAACTTCGGAATTGTGCCATCACCCGCCGGTGTTGCCTGTGTATTCATATTGTTTTGATTCATGTTATTCTGATTCATGGCATTCATGTTGTTCATCATCTGCTGTCCCATCATCATGCCCATCTGTGCTCCCATCATGGTATTCATCATGCCGTTTCCGCTCGTATTGCCCGGCTTTGTCATGGCATCTACCATGCTGACCTGCTGGAATCGATTCATATCTCCAACCATAGAATATTCTGCTGCCTGGTCCGCACGTTTCGTAATGTTCTCCGGATACGAGAATTCATCAATTCGGAAATTCACAACCGAAAGACCAATCTTTACAAATTCCATATCCAGATCGGTCTTTACTCCATTCTGAATCTCTATAATATTTGCCTGCAGGTTAAAGATGTCCTGACCTACCTTTGAAATCCAACGGATAAGAAGTCCGGACAGCATAGACTGCATCACATCTCTTACTTCATTAATTGTATATTGCTTCTTTACACCGGCTATCTTTTCAATAAATACCAGATAGTCACCGATTTTTACATCAAACGTTCCGTTTGCACGAATCGGTAAGCCGCCCGGCAAGCCCGGTGCCTGCATCCGAATCGGCTTCGGAGTTCCCCACTTGATGTTAAACTGCTTCGTATTAATAAATAATACCTCTGCCCGCATTCCGCTGTTAAAACCGAACTTAAAGCCCTTTAAGGTCGACAAAAACGGTACAATCTGGGTTTCAATATCATAGCTTCCTTCATCCTGAAAGATACCTTCCACCTTACCGTTAAACATAAAGATGGCATCCTGACCCTGACGGATAATTAATTTTGATCCTTTTTTAATCTCATCGTTTGACCATTTCCAGAACAGGACATCATCCCGATATTCTTCCCATTCTACAACGTTTGCCATCTGATTAGAAAACAATCCCATGAACGTTCCTCCTAGTTATCTCTATTCATGTCTTACTGCTGAAGACCCATCTGTGCCTTCAATGCTGCTAACTCGTCATCGACTGCTGCTGTCGGTGCAGAATCATACTTTGCTGCCAAATCATCGATAGAATCTGCCTCTGCACTGCTGTTTAATTCTGCCATGGCATTTGCCTTATCTAACATATTGTTTGCTTTTGCTTCCATACGGTCAAAGGCTGACATAGATGCCTCTGCACCACCCATAGAGCTTCCCATTTCGTTAATGCGTTCCTGTGCCTTTGCAACACGTACCTTAGCCTTAATTGCATCTCTTCTTGCATTCAGCTCTCCAATATCCTTTACCAGCTTATCATGCATCTGACGCATCTTCATGGAATTAGCAGCTGCCAAATCATATGCCTGCTGCAAGCTTGCCTGCTTGGTTGCCAGCTCAGACTTCTTAGTAAGAAATGTCTTGGCATCTGCATCATTTCCGGCTAATACTGCCTTTTCTGCATAAGTCTGCATTTTTGCCATTTCTGCATTGCACTCATCCAATTCTCTCTTGGCACGCTGCTCATCCGCCATAACTGCTGCGGTCTCAGCCTTTACCTTTCCCAAATCACTATTCAAATCTCTCAAGCACTGGTCAATCATCTTCTCCGGATCCTCTGCCTTGTCTAACAGTGCGTTAATGTTTGATGCCATAATGTCCTTAAATCTCTTTAAAATACCCATTCAAATATCCTCCTTCATTTTCCTACGTTGCCACAATTATATATCCAATGAAACACCATAAATTATACAACAATTCCGCCTACTCCGCAAGTATCGCCCCCTGCTTTCCTTGTTTATTTCCAACAAAATCCGATACCCCTCTCCATTTTTGAACAATTATAACCTAATTTTACAAAAATTAGCTATTATTTGATATAAAACTATAATGACTCATGCTATTATAATCAATGTAAATAAAAGGTTTCTTCAGAGAGGAATTCAAAATCTGTTTTGACTCCCATCTCACAGACGATGAATTTCAAATGATTTCTCTGCTGGAACCCTCCCTCATTTACATACTTTAACTCCCAAAAAGCAAGGACAGTACTCTCCCCCCCTCTTGAGCTACTGTCCTTGTTGCTTTTAAAAATAATATAATACCGAATAAACGAATGGGATGACCGCTTATATGTCATCCCATTCGTCTAAGAACTCACGAAAATCATTTCTGGCATCTTTAATCTTCAATGGGTCCTGTGTATTTAGTGCTACTTCAAACTTCTGTATGGCATGCTCGATTATCTTTCGTTCATCCCCGAGGCTTTCCTCGTATAACCGTTCACCACGCAGCAGCAACAGCTTGTTTTCCTCCTGCTCTCTTGGCGGAATCTTTAAGTAAGCCAGCTCCTCCATACGTGCAGCAATTTCTTCATCTGTCATTTCCACCTGCTGCCCTTTTAATATCTGCTTGATAATCTTGCCGGTGGAATTAATCTTTACCTGTACCTCTAAAATGGAATTAACATCATAGGTATAAGTAACATCAATGCTTTCTCTGCCCTTCGGAGCTTTCGGTATCTCAACATTTAATTCACCCAGCAGTAGGTTATTTTCCGCAAACCGGCTTTCGCCCTGCAGGACATTGACACACAGAACACTCTGATTATCCCGTATGGTATATAATGTCTCTGTCCGGCTTGCCGGGATTACGGTATTCCGCTCAATAATGGGGCAATAATGTCCGCTTTCATAGCCGCCATTTTCACGTTCTACGCATACCTCGGTTCCCAATGTGAACGGACATACATCTGTCAGGATAACCTCCCGGATAGAATCCCGCCGTTCCTTCATGGCACCCTGTACTGCTGCTCCCAGTGCAATTGCCTCGTCCGGATTTACGGTAACATCCGGCAGGGTACGGAACAGCTTGCTGACAAACCGCCGAACCACCGGCAGCCGTGTTGCACCGCCTACCAGCACAACCTTATGGATTTCGGATAATCGTAATCTGGAATCTGACAGGCTCTTCTTTACCGGAATCCGAATCCGTTCCAAAAGCTCCTCACAGCGTTGTTCATATTCGGACAATTCTACTTCCATTTCATAAGTCTTTTCACCTATAACACAGCTCATTACCGAGCTGCGTCCTTCCTCAAAATGAAGCTTACAGACCTCTGCCTGCTTATGAATGTACCGTTCGGTCTTACTGTCCATGGAATCCCTTGATAATTCAGGATATTTTTCATAGAACATATCTTCTAATACATTTGTGAAATCTTCACCGCCCAAATAGTTATCACCGGCAACTGCCCGTACCTCCAAAATATTTCCGGACAATTCCAGAATCGATACATCAAATGTACCGCCACCTAAGTCAAACACCAGAAAATTAGCATCCTCCTGACATTCGTATAAACCATAAGCAATTGCCGCCGCCGTAGGCTCACTGATAATCCGTTCCACCTTCAGCCCTGCCAGCTCTCCTGCCCGCTTAGTTGCCTTTCTTCTTGCATCATTAAAATATGCCGGCACACTGATGACGGCTTCTGTGACCGGTTCGCCCAAAAAATGCTCGGCATCCTCCTTAAGTGACCGCAGCACAAAGGAAGAAAGCTCCTCTGATGTAAAGGTCTGATTTTCCAAATGATATTTCTGGTCGCTGCCCATGCTTCGTTTAAATACACTTGCAGCCGATTCCGGATGCAGCAGCATCCGTTCCCTTGCTGTCTCTCCTACATATATCTGGTCTCCATCTACGCTTACAATGGATGGTGTCAGATGCTTTCCTAACCGATTCGGAATAATTTCAGGGCCATGCTCTGTATAATATGCAACCAGACTATTGGTTGTCCCCAAATCAATTCCAACTATCATATTCTTCACCTCTATACTTTCCAGTTATTCTTCTGCCTGTCATACGTTTAATTTCCGTTCCAATGCCAAGATTGCCATTACCACTTCATCATCCCCGGAATTAATCTCACTGCATTTCCGGTAGCATTCCAATGCCTTTTCCAGATTTCCCTTTGATTCTTCTATATAACCTCTGGTAATCCACGCATCATAACAGCTCCTTCTGACACAATGATGACATCTCGGCATGGTTTCTGCCTGTTTTAATAATTCTTCTGCGTGTGCATAATTCCGCATACACACATACATTCTTGCCACCTCATCCAGTCTTGCCGGTGAAAGCGGCTTATAATTACTGACAAATGCCTGCTCCGTATATATGGTGGATTTGTCTTCCGGAAGCAATGCCTCCGGGATTACCCGCTCATGGAATAATATATCCAGCACTTCTTTTGCAACCTGTTCTGCTTTATCATATTGATGACTCAGCAAATATGCAAGTGCAAGATTCCGTCCTGACCAGTCTGCCCGTAAATGATGCTTCTTCCGCAGCCGGAAGGATGGCTTTAAATATTTGATTGCCTTCTTTAACTGCCGCCGGAACATATAAAATACTCCCAGCATTTCCAATGCATCTGCCTTATCCTGTATACGTTCTTCCTCTGTTGCCTGTTTTCTCAGCTTCCTGTATTCTTTCCGGTAAGTCTCATAGGATTTTTGTGCCTTCTCCAAGTCATTTTCTACGATATAGACCTTTGCCACATAATCATAATATTCATCCGGATTTAATAATTCCTTATTCCGTCCTATATCATAAATTGCAATTGCCTTTTGCGGCTGTCTCTTTGTCCGATAGGCTTCGGCAAGTGATTTTAATGTTTCCTTTCGATAGCCAAACAGTTTTACCGTCTTTTCCAGAATCTCAATCTGTGTATCTACATCCTCCAAAGCCTGATAGCATTTTGCCATATTGCTGTAAGGCCTTAAATTCTCATCCGGGGTTTCCATCCGGTCAATTGCCTTCCGGTAACAGTCTATGGCTTCTTCGTATTCGCCTTTTACCCGCAAAACATCTCCCATATTGGAATATGCATAGACATTATCCGGTTCTAACTCCAATGCTTCTTTATAATCTGCGATTGCCTCATCAAACTCGTAGTTTTCCATATACAGCAAGCCACGTTCAATATAATAATAGGCATATGGCATTTGTTGTATCTGCAAACCGGCTTCCCGCATTGCTTCTTCATAATCCCGCGGCAACTCGTAACTCAAATACCGCTCCTTATAAATCCGCATCAGCTCATGCCGTACACGAGGGTGCTTTGGATTTCGTCTTAATACCGTCTGGAAGCTTTTCCATGCCTCTTCATTTCTTCCTAATTCATGCTGACAAATTCCGCAAAAATATGCAGCCTCGTCATCATTCGCAACGCTCTCGGAAAGCAGTCGGTATTCGATTAATGCCGTTTCATATTTTCCGGATTCCCGGAGACAATCTCCCTTAAGCCGATGCAGACGGTAGCTCTTTCGCTCTTTGTGCAGCTCATGCTCAATTAACTGCAATGCCCGCTCATAATTTTCGGATTCTTTCTCTATCAGGATTTCCTCGTATATAATATCTTCCGGTTTTACCTGGTCCTCCGGCATACCCTTCTGTTCTCCGGATTCGTCGAAGACTTCCTCCTCCGGCTTGTTTCCATCGGTTCTCTGCCCGCGTTCCTGAATTCTTTGCTTCAGTTCCTGACATAGCTTCCGCACCGTTTCGTAATCTTCTTTCTTTTCTGCCAGCCAACGATATACACGCACCTTCCAGAGCATCAGCATATCCTGTTTCACCTCATGGGTATCTGCTGCATCTAAAACCTTTTTGGCATCCTCATACTGACGATAAATGGAAAATACTTCTACCGCTAACAGGTACGGCTTATAATAATTCGGAAAAATCTCGATTGCATTATAATAATCATCCACAACCTTTTGTCCGTTGTGCATCTGATAGTATGCCATCTGCCTCCGCAAATAAGCCGGATAGTATCCCGCATTTTCATGAATCAGCTTCGTGGCTACCTCGATACATTTTTCATATTCCTTCTTATCATAATATAGCATTGCCAGACGGTCCATGAAGGAATGACGGACATCAGCCTCCTTCTCTATGGCAATTCCCTGTGTTAAATAATGCTCTGCCTGCTCATAGTTTTTCAGATTCTGATATGCAACACCGATAACCGACTTAATAAAGCCTTCCCGCTTCTGCCGCTTCTGATACTTTTCAGAACCGTCATCCACCAGCTTTTCACGCTCTGCGTCCCATTTCTTAAGATAGGTGATGGCAAGCTCATCATCCTCCAGCCCCAGATAACAGCGTCCCATCATATTGACATAATCATAATATTCCGGCTCGTCCTGACGTATCCCTAATTGATTCAGTTTCCGAATCGTTTCCTTGAATTGTTCATTCTGGAACATACACCAGCATGCCTCTACTGCATGCTTGCGAACCTCCGGCTCTTTTTCTGCCATTTGCCAGTAATAATCAATTAAATATACATTTACCTCCCGCATAAAAGATAATACCATTTCGTCTCTTCCGTTAATTTCCAGAAGCTCCATGATAATTTCTTTTGCTTTCAGGTAGTCCTCTTTCTTTATATAATACTTTATCAAGCCGACTCTTGCTGTATAGTGGTCCGGCATACAGTCCATGACATGCTGCCAGCACTGATAGGCTTCCTCCCACTGTTCATTACTCCAGTAGGCTCTTCCCGCCCAGTATCCGATATAGACATCATCCTTATGGTTGTGCAATAGCTTCTCTGCAAGTTCAACTGCCTCTAAGCCTCGTTTTTCCTGTATCAGCAGCCGAACCCGTTCTATATCCTCATATGGGTGGTATACCTCATAATCTTTTAGTTGTTCCAGCTTTTTCCAGCACCCCTCATAGTCCTGCCGGTCAATCTGGGTCTTTATTCTGAAATATTCCCGCAAATAGTCATCAATGGATATGCTTTCTTCATCCAGTCCGAGAACCTCCACATCTTCATATGGCATAAAGTTCTCATTTTCCACCTGATATACAATATAATCCAGAAAGTCCCTCGGAAACAGCTCGGCAAGCTCCTCCTTGTCCTGCGTTATCTGAAATTCCTTATCTATTAACTGCCATATCTCCTGATTCAGATAGTTATGGCTCATCAGATATGCTAAAAAACGTTCTCTCGTTTCCAGTCCTGTATCCAGAGCCACACAGACGGTATCTTCAAAGGCTTCCTTCCACTTATTTATGTCATTTCGACTTTCTGCATACCAATATATCTGCTGAATCTTATCCAGCCAGACATCGATTTCATCCTTTGGTTTTTCTTCTAAGTCTTCCCCCGCATCTGAGTTTATCGACGCATCCGCCAAACGCACTGCCTGTTCATACGCTTCCCGCAGCCGCTTAAAGCCTTCCGAATCGTCTTCCGGATTCACGTCCACCAGTAGTTCATGATACCGTTGCTTCAATATCTCTTTATCCTGCGTCGGCTGTATCCCCAATACCTTCCAGACCATCTGCGTATTCATCTCTACTCTTCCTTTCCGTTCCATGCTGATTCTATAAGCATATCATATTTTTCTCTGTCTGTCGAATGTTACACCCATAATTCCCCCAAATATCTCCGTTTCCTTATGTTACAACTATTCCCGAAATGGAGGCGTTTACTTATGAACAAAAAAACACAGATGAGCTTTATTCTAATCAGCACATTTATCACTTTAACAAACCTGTCCTCATCCAGATTAAATCCGATATTCACCTATGCGACTTCTACTACTCCAACCATGGTTGGCTCTGTTCCCATTATCCATACTGCAAAACGTCTGGTATATGTTCCGAATTATCCGGTTCACTTTATCGGGGATTCCCGGACCGTCGGACTGGAGCAAGCCTTACAATATTATCATTATGACCTGAGCAATCAGGCATTTACCGCCAAAATCGGACAAGGCTACTCCTGGTTTTCCCGCCAGACAGAGCTGACACAGCTTCCCCCATCCATACTTATTCTGAATCTTGGGGTCAATGACTTAGGGAACGAAGCTCTCTATCAGGAATTATATGCAACCTATGCGGATACCTGCTGGAAGGATTCTGCCATTTACATTGTATCGGTGAATCCTTGCTGCAGCCCCTGTACCTCTGTCAGCAACCAGCGGATTCAGGCGTTTAATGCTTCTATGCAGCAATGGATTGCCGACTATAACGCAGAAAATGCCTCTGCCGAGACAGAGACACTTCCCATTCGTTATATCAATACCTATGATTATCTGATTACCAACGGCTTTCAAAGCCCGGATGGTCTGCACTATTCCGCAGACACCTACTGCCGCTTATATGACTATATCCTGTCCCAGATTCAGGAATCCATCGGTGACGGCTCCGGCACGTATGTCTATGAAACAGCTTCTCCTACAGACTTCGTAGTACCGTCTATCTAATCTGCTCCTCCTGCGGGAATCTCATATCCCAGCTTCGTCTTATGGTATCCAGTATCCGCATCAATAACAGCGTATCCATATGTGTTACCTGCGGGCATTCCGGCTTCTTACCCTGAATGGCATGGATACATGCCTGTACCTCGTATTCCAAACCGCTAAGCTGCTCCGGTCTCTCTGCAGTTTCCAGCAGATTGCCCGTTTTGTCATAAATGTGATAGCTTTCCGGATTATTGATATTGTCAACTACAATATAGCCTTCGGTTCCGTAGATTTTACCCTGCTTATCGGTTTCCGACAAAATGGTGGTGTAAAGTCCTGCCATTGCACCATTTGCATAGGTCAGATTTATACACTCCTGTGCATCCACTCCGGAATTTAACCGTACCATAGAGGTTGACAGATTATCCAGCTCGTTTCCCAGCATTTGTAATGCGAATGTAATCGGATATACTCCAATATCCAGCAAGGCACCGCCACCCATATCCAGACGACTGACACGTTCCTTTTCTTTTATATCATATCCGAGATTGGCTGTAACAGCGGTTATCTCTCCGATTCTTCCATTCTGTAATTCCTTTTGCAGCCGCAGATTTAACGGCATGAACCGTGTCCACATTGCCTCACATAAAAATACCTGATGCATTTCTGCCAAATCTATCAACGCCTGTGCCTGCTGCTCATTTAATGTAAACGGCTTTTCCAATAGAACCGGCTTCCCATGCTGAATACAGGCTCTTGCCACCTCGTAATGTAAATGATTCGGAATGGCAATATAGATTAGCTGTACTTCGGCATCCTCCATTAAAGCATCATAGCTTCCATAGCACTTAACCGCATGATATTTTTTTCCAAATGCCTCTGCCTTTTCCTCTGTTCTGGATGCGACTGCATACAGTTCTGCCTCCGGCATCCTTACTATGGTATCTGCCATTCGCTCTGACATCTTTCCGGTTCCGATGATTCCTACTTTGAATGCCATATGTTTCTCCCTTCTGCCCGTTAAAATTTGTTCGTCAACGAACATTTATATTTTTTATGCCAGCACTGCATTTCCCGTATAAAGCTGATAGTATCTGCCCTTTTCTTCTAACAGCTTTTCATGTGTGCCTCGCTCAATAATTCTACCCTGTTCCAGTACCATAATGCAATCACTATTTCGGACGGTAGACAATCGGTGTGCAATTACAAAGGTGGTTCTGCCTGCCATTAATTTGTCCATACCATCCTGCACCAGCCGCTCGGTTCTGGTATCAATGGAGCTGGTTGCCTCGTCCAGAATCAGCACCGGAGGGTCTGCTATGGCAGCTCTTGCGATTGCCAGAAGCTGACGCTGACCCTGACTTAAGTTCGCTCCGTCACCCTTTAAGATTGTATCATAGCCTTGTGGTAATCTCCGGATAAATCCATCTGCATTTGCCAGTTTTGCCGCTGCAATCACTTCTTCGTCCGTTGCATCCAGTCTTCCGTATCGGATATTTTCACGTACGGACATGGTAAATAAATGTGTATCCTGTAATACGATTCCTAAGGAACGTCGCAAATCTGTCTTTTTTATTTTGTTTACGTTGATTCCGTCATACCGAATCTTACCGTCCTGTATATCATAGAAGCGGTTAATCAGATTGGTAATGGTGGTCTTACCGGCACCGGTTGAGCCTACAAAGGCTATCTTTTGTCCCGGCTGTGCAAATAACGTTACATTATGAAGAACGATCTTATCATCATTGTATCCAAAATCTACATCATCAAAGACAACATCCCCCTGTAACTGTACATATGTGGTCGGTTCTCCGTTCTGGTGCTTGTGTTCCCATGCCCAGATACCGGTCCGTTCCTTGCAAGGCACCAGTTCTCCCTGTTCTTTTTTCGCATTTACCAGTGTTACATAGCCCTCGTCTGTTTCCGGCTGTTCGTCCAACAAACGGAAAATCCGCTCTGCACCTGCTAATGCCATTACGATTGCATTTACCTGCATACTAATCTGATTAATCGGCATATTGAAGTTCTTATTAAAGGTCAGGAAGCTCGCCAGTCCGCCTAACTTAAAGCCCCCGATATTTCCGATTGCCAGCATACCGCCTACAATCGCACATAATACATAGCTGATATTTCCAATCTGTGCGTTAATCGGTCCGATAATGTTCGAGTAATTATTTGCCTGATACGAGCTGTGAAACAGCTGCTCGTTTAAAACATCAAATTGCTGCTTATTGGCTTCTTCGTGACAAAATACCTTTACTACCTTTTGTCCATCCATCATTTCTTCGATATAACCATTTAAGCCGCCAATATCCTTTTGCTGGGCAATGAAGTATTTTGCGGACCGTCCACCCATTGTCTTAGTCAGAGCCAGCATAATACCGACCATTACAAAGGTAAGCAGGGTAAGCGGTACATTTAATATCAGCATACAAACCGTTGTACTGATAATGGTAATGGCACTGTTAAAAAGCTGCGGCATGGACTGACTAATCATTTGCCGGAGGGTATCGGTATCATTGGTATACATGGACATAATATCGCCATGTGCGTGCGTATCAAAGTATTTAATCGGAAGACTTTCCATTTTCCGAAACATTTCATCCCGGAAAATCTTTAACGTTCCCTGCGTAACATTTACCATAATCCGGTTATAGGTGTACGCTGCCGCAATACCGATTGCATAAAACAATGCCACTCTTAACATCGCGTGCAGTAACGGTTGAAAATCCGGTGCTTCTGCCTTGAGCAGCGGAACAATATAGTCATCTATCAGACGCTGTATGAACATGGTTCCCTGCACATTTGCCAGTACCGTAATGACGATGCAGATTGCCACAAATATAATCTGCACACCGTAATGCTTCATTAGGATTCCCATTAACCGTTTTAACAGCTTCCATGGACTTGTCGAAGTTTTTCCTCGTTGTTTCATGCCTGCACCTCCTTATGTTCATCAAAATCTCCGCCGCCGGAGGTCTGTGATTCATATACCTCGCGATAAATAGTATTGGTCTGCAGTAATTCTTCATGCGTACCTACACCATTTAACTCGCCCTCATGCATCACGATAATCCGGTCCGCATTTTGGATACTGGATACCCGCTGTGCAATAATAATCTTTGTGGTATCCGGAATCTCCTCGGCGAATGCAGTTCGGATCTTTGCATCCGTTGCGGTATCCACCGCACTTGTGGAATCATCCAGAATCAGAATCTTAGGCTTTTTCAGCAATGCTCTTGCAATACAGAGTCTTTGCTTTTGTCCGCCGGATACATTGGCTCCACCCTGTTCGATATAGGTATTATATCCGTCCGGCATCCGCTCTATGAATTCATCCGCACACGCCAGCCGGCAGGCTCTCTGACATTCTTCTTCCGTTGCGTTTGCATCTCCCCAACGCAGGTTTTCATAAATAGTTCCGCTAAACAATGTATTCTTCTGCAGAACCACCGCTACCTGATTTCGCAAAACCTCCATATCATATTCCCGGACATCCCGATGTCCGACCAATACCGTACCTTCGGATGCATCATACAGACGGCTAATCAGACTAACCAGACTGGTCTTTGCACTTCCGGTTCCTCCGATAATACCAATGGTTTCTCCCGCCTGAATATTCAGGTTGATATTTTTCAGTACGAAATCCTGTGCATCCTTTTTATAACGGAAGCTGACATTTCGAAACTCTACGCTTCCATCCGGCACTTCCATCACCGGCTGCTTAGGATTCTGCAAATCACTTTCCTCTGCTATAACCTCTGCAATTCGTCTGCCGCTTGCCACACTCATGCTAATCATGACAAATACCATAGAAAGCATCATCAGGCTCATTAAAATGTTCATGCAATATGTAAGCAGACTCATTAAATTACCGGTGGTAAGCGTATCCGATACAATCATATTGGCTCCCACCCAGCTAATCAGCAGAATACAAGCATATATGGTAGTCATCATAACCGGCATATTAAATGCCAGAATACTTTCAGCCTTCACGAACATATTATAAACCTTCGCACTTGCCTGTGCGAATTTGTTCGTTTCATACTCTTCACGCACATATGCCTTTACAACACGAATCGCAGATACATTTTCCTGAACACTGGCATTCAGGTCATCATACTTCTGGAATACAAGGTTAAAATATTTATTTGCCTGCCAGATAATAATGCCTAAAATACAACTTAGTATTATAACGGCTATCAGATAAATGCTTGCAACTCTTGCATTTACAATAAATGCTGCTGCCATGGCACAAACCAGACTTGCAGGAGCCCGCATTCCCATTCGCAAAAGCATCATATAGGAATTCTGCACATTGGTTACATCCGTTGTCATCCGGGTTACAAGCCCTGCCGTACTGTATTTATCGATATTGGAAAATGAGAAGGTCTGGATATTATCAAACATGGATTTTCTCAAATTCTTAGCAAATCCTGCAGATGCATAAGCACCATACTTGCCGCCCATTAATCCAAAATACAGTCCCATTGCGGCTGCTACTATCATGAAGGCTCCTACTACACAGATATGATGTATGTCTCCACCCGGAACATTGACACCCTTATCGATAATCGATGCCATCATCAAAGGCACCAGCGTTTCCATAATTACCTCTCCGAGCATAAAACACGGGGTCAGAATGGATGCCTTCTTATATTCTTTAATCTGTTTCATTAATGTTTTCAGCATCAAAACGCTCCTTTCCGCAGGACATATCGCAGATTTCCGGCACCGCATCTGCCATTCCGCTTTCTGCCAGCTTATTACTCATTTTCACTAAGATGCTTTGAAATAATTCTGCTTCCTCTATGGTTAATGCACTCAGCAATACCTGCTCCATTTCCAGCACCCGCTTATGAATACGCACCTCTAATTCTTCTCCCTTTGGGGTCAGGGTCAATTTCTTTAACCGGGCATCCTGCGACACACTGCAACGAACCACCAGTCCATTTTTTTCCATGCTCTGTATGGTCTGTGTCACCGTAGACCGCCGCAGGCAGAAAAAGTCTTCTACGTCCTTCTGGTAGATATTCCGCTGCTTTGACTCCTTTGCCAGAAAGTGTAAAATCCGGCTCTGTGACCCACTGATTCCTTCTGCCTCCGCAGCCTGATGCAGATAGTGCTTAAGCTGATTTGACAAAATAATTACTTTATTTCCCAAACAATATTTTTCATCCATCTGTATCTCCTTTCAATATATTCTTTCTTTAGTTTCATTTTCGCAAAACAAAATATAGTTCGATTTCAAACTGTTCGGTTGCAAACAATTCGGTTTCGAACTATATTCTAGCATTCCATTTTCATTTGTCAAGTTATTTTATTTGTTATTTGCTACATATTCATCCATGTCTATGATTTCCTGATTCATTTCGTCCAATATCTTCTTCGTGTAGACTGCATGAATAATATTCTGTATGCCTCCGAGCAGCAATGACAAGCCCACAAATATCATAAACAGCTTACTGAACCCAAACGGATTAAATATCAGCAGCCCGCCCATGATGATACTGAGGATGGCAAATATCAGCAATACCCACCAGCCGGCAGTTTTCTGTTTCCGCACATCTATGGAAATCTTAATCTTTAATGCTCCTTCAATTAACGCATACACACCTACGATAATGGACATCAGGGACATTAACCAGTCAGGATGTATGAAGCATACGATTCCGACCAGCAGACTTACGATACTAAGTATTAAATCCAGCACCGTAGTTTGCTTCTTCACGTAGCTAATGAGCTTTATCACTCCGATTAGTATAAATACAGCTCCCATAATCCAGCCTATCATTTTGACCGCCGTACCGGAAAATATCATAAGGACAATTCCTGCTACGCAAAGGATTATCGAGGAACTAATCAGATTACTTCTTGCCTGTTGAATTGGTTTATCCGGATTCATATTATCTACCTCCTGTTTTACCTTTCATTTCTTCCTGTTATAGCTATTATTTATTGAATCCCGGTGGTTCCGAATCCGCCTCGGTCGGCACCGGTTAATTCTTCTACCTCATCAAATATTACCTGCGGCTGATGCTTTTCAATCCGGAACTGACAGATACGGTCATTCACTTCAATTACCGTATCCCGCATTGCCAATGCCGGAAACCGATACCAGTCATTCGGTCCGCAGTAAGTTTCATCAATAATTCCCATCGAATTTGCCTGCAGGATGCCGAAATTCTTAAAGGTACTGCTTCTCGGAACTATATGTGCTTCATAGCCCTTCGGCAGTTGAATCGCAACTCCCAGATGAATCAATCGAAATTCTCCTGCCTTCATCTCTATGCGCTCTGCTGCCCGCAGGTCAATCCAATCGGATTTGCCATCTATATACTCCAACCGCGTAATCATGTCATTCAGATACTTAATCTTTAGTGTTACCTGTTCCATATCCTCCCTAACCTCCATAATATCATACGTTATCTTTGTCATGTCCATTCATTTTAACATTGATTCTCTGCGTTGGCTAGAATTATTTCATTTCTTTCCCAAGCTATGATATAATGAAGCAAAATGATTTCTCTAAAAATAAAGAAGGGAGACTTCTATGATTACTATTAGCACCTGTATGATTGTTAAAAATGAAGAAGCAATTTTAGCCCGCTGTCTGGATTGTGTGCAAGCCTTTTCGGATGAAATCATTATTGTGGATACCGGCTCTACAGACCGCACAAAGGAGATAGCCTCTCTGTATACCAGTCACATCTATGATTTTGCATGGATTAATGATTTTTCTGTTGCCAGAAATTATTCCTTTTCAAAAGCGACCATGGATTATATCTACATTGCCGATGCGGATGAGGTTATTGATGACGAGAATATCCGTCAGATACAGGACTTGAAGCAGGTTCTGCTTCCTGAAATAGAGGTTGTCCAGATGTACTATACGAATCAGTTGGAGTACGGAACCACCTATAATTATGATAAAGAGTATCGTCCGAAGCTGGTGAAGCGGCTGCGGGAATTTTACTGGCAAGACCCGCTGCATGAAACTCTGCGAATGAATCCGATTATTTATGACAGTGATATTGCCATTATTCACAAACCGCATGAAAATCACAGTGCGAGAGATTTTGCGAATTTGCAGTCCTTAATACAGTCCGGAGCAAGCTTGTCTTCTAAATTAAACATTATGTATGCCAAGGAGCTTTTTATCTCCGGCACAGATAAGGATTTTCAAACAGCAGAAGCCTATTTCCGCAAGCTGTCTGCCACAACGCTCTCGGATGATGAATTAAAGGCTGTACAATGTGTACTTGTGAAGTGTGGGGTTATTAGCAAGAACTTACATTTGATTCTGGGAGCGGCACTTAAAAATGTTGCCGATGAAGCCGGCTGCTCTGAGGTATGTACCTGTCTTGGCAATTACTATGAGGACTGTAACGATTATCCGGAGGCAATCCTCTGGTACTATAATGCTGCTTATGAAACAGAAAGCGAGCTATCACTTATTTATCATCAGACCTTACCGCTTGAGGGTCTGGTTCGCTGCTATCAAAAACTGGGAGATACGAATCAGGCTGACTATTACCAAGCCCAACTGCACCTCCCGTCTGAGTCAGAGGTCGAAGGCTGATGCCTTGACCTCTTTATTGTTTTCCCTTAAAGGTCATTTCCGGATTCTTAACAATTACCTTCGTTGCTTCTGCAACAGATTCTGTAATGAAAGCATTACCGCCTATTACCGTTCCCTTTCCGATAACCGTATCTCCGCCTAAAATGGTAGAGCCGGAATAAATGGTTACATTATCTTCAATGGTCGGATGTCTCTTCACCCCTGCCAACTGCTGCCCCATCCGTGTAGACAACGCTCCCAGCGTTACACCCTGATACAGCTTCACATGATTACCGATATTGGTGGTTTCTCCAATTACCACCCCTGTTCCATGGTCGATAAAGAAATATTCGCCAATGGTTGCACCTGCATTAATATCAATTCCTGTCCGGCTATGTGCATACTCTGTCATGATTCTCGGAATATACGGCACCTGTTTTATATATAATTCGTGTGCTACCCGATATACATAGATTGCAAACAAGCCCGGATAGGACACTATAATATCCTCTTTGCTTTGAGCCGCAGGGTCACCGTCAAAGCCTGCCTGCACATCCTTTAACAGCATTTGCTGGATATGCGGCAGCCGGCTGATGAAATACTGGCAAATCGTTTCTGCCTGCTGCTCTGCCAATTCCTGACTCAGACAGGTCGGTTCTGTCTTTTGTGCCTGCTGCTCTGCATCCAGTGCAACCATATTCTTATATATCAGTGCCGTTACAATCTGCCCCTTTAATACTTCATAGATATGATTCAAATGAGAGCCTACAAAGTAATCTCCTACATAGGTTGCCAGATTTTCATCTCCGAAATATCCCGGAAACATAAGGCGTCTTAATTCCTTTATCATCTGAATAATGGTATCCCTGCTTGGCAGATGTCTTCCATCCTTCGCCATCAGGACTTCATTGCTCTCATAATTATGTGTGATTCCGCTCACTGTATGCTGAATCTGTTGAATGGTAGTCTGATTCATTTTCATATAGTTATCCTGCCTCTTTTCTGCCTATTCTACTACCGGACGGTTCATCATATAAAATGCAAAGGTTGCCCGGTCAACTAACTGGTTCTTATCATCATATAGCAATGCCTCGTACTGTGAAACGTGTACTCCCTGCCGAATTTCTCTTGCCTCACATAAAATGTAATCGGTATGGATTGCCGGAAGAATATACTCCATATCTCCGTTAATCGTCGATGCGTATGTGCCATAGGTACAGGCTGCCAGTCCCGCTGTAATATCCGCAAGTGAAAACAAACAACCGCCATGCACCGACCCATATGGATTCAGGACCTCATCTGTTACCTGAAGCTTTCCCTTTACATAGCCCCGCTCTATTTCCAGTATTTCTATCTGTAACTCCTGTAAATACGCATTCTGTCGCATTTGTTTCCATAATGCTGCCTGTACTTCCTTAGAAATCGGTGGTTTTTTTATCTGTTCCTGCTGTTTCTTTTGTTCCTGCATAACTGTCTCCATCTTGTGTCATTGCACGTTTCTCTTTTTCCTATCTTTTTAATAGCGTTTGTATTGTAACACATTTGTCCGGATTTGAAAATATGTTCCGGCTTCCGTTCTCCTGTGTATTAATAATATGTTTAAGAATCCGAACTAATCCCAGGCAGATTGGTAATTTTGAATTTCTCTTGACATTCATATCGGAAGTGTGTAAGCTGATTGCAATTTGAAAAATAATGGAAGTGATAGATATATGAGTGAACGGAATAAGGGAATTTTATTTATACTCATGGCGGCTTTTTTCTTTGCCCTCATGAGCCTGTTTGTAAAGCTTTCCGGAGATATTCCTTCTTTGCAAAAGGCATTTTTCCGAAATGTTGTTGCACTCTTTTTTGCCGGCTTCATTCTGTGCAGGAATCACATTTCCCTAAAGGTTCCCAAGGGCTGTAAACGTTATCTGTTCTTACGTGCCTTTTGCGGAACCATCGGTCTTTTGTGTAATTTCTATGCAATTGACCATCTTGCCATTGCCGATGCTAATATGCTGAATAAAATGTCACCGTTTTTTGCAATCATCGCTTCCTATTTTATTTTGAAGGAAAAGATAGCACCGTACCAGGCAATCTGTGTTATCGTTGCCTTTATCGGTGTGTTATTCATATTACGTCCGGGCTTTGGTTCCATGATAAGCTTTCCTGCCCTCATCGGATTAATCGGTGGCATCGGTGCCGGAACTGCGTATGCCATGGTTCGGGTTCTGGGAAACCGTAAGGTTCAGGGTCCGGTAATTGTATTTACATTTTCTCTGTTCTCAACCTTGGTAACGTTGCCTTACCTAATCTTAAATTACACACCCATGAGCGGACAACAGTTCTTGTTCCTGATGCTTGCCGGCTTTGCTGCCTCCGGCGGTCAGTTTTCCATTACAGCCGCCTATACCCATGCTCCGGCAAAGGATATTTCCATTTTTGATTATATGCAAATTGTATTTTCCTCCCTCATGGGTATTTTGGTACTAAATGAAATTCCGACACCGTTCAGCATTCTGGGTTATGTCATCATCATCGGTGCCTCGTTAGCAATGTTCCTGATTCGCCGGAAGAAAGAGGACAGCATGGCATAGACGCTTATTTTCGCTTTTTGAAGGGCTGCAGCAATATCATCGATACGCCTGCACTGACAAGCATAGTACTTATCCATACTCCTGGCTTGCTATTGTCTGCTGTTTTCGGAGAAAATGTCGCAGTCAGATTTGACGGAGCGGCAGTTTCCGTCGAATTTGACGAAGTGGCAGTTTCCGTCGGATTTGACGAAGTTGTAGTCTCATTTTTCGTAATGGTGAATGTATCTTCCCCATCTGTGCTTCCATCCGTATACTGAACAAGGAGTGTGTATTTTCCCGCAGGCAGTGTCTGCAAATACCCCGCTTTTAAGGTGATAATGGTACTGCCGACCTCAATATCATAGTATTTTTTATCCACAACCACACCGTTGATAACGATGTCTGCAAATTTCTTATGGTAGCCATTGACCGTAAAAGTCAAACCGGTATTATTATCGTTTTCCATCCAACTGCTGCCATTGCCGTAAGTAACATCATAGGCGGTCAAGGCTTTCAACATAGCATCCAGAGCAGTCTTGGTGCTTTCACCTGCCATTCGCTTTTCGTCAGCAGACAAAGCATCATAAGCATTCTTTGCAGCTTCGTAGGCATCAATGGCAGCCTTGTCATCCGGCTGGGTCTTGTCAGTGGCAGGCATTGCCTCCACTTTTTTCACAGCTTCTTCGGTATTTTCGATGCTTTCCAGTGCGGATTTTATTGCATTTATGCTGTCAACAAGCTGCTTTTTCTGCTCACCTGTGTAAACACTGCTCTGAGCATTCAAAACCTTTTCCATGGCAGCAACCGCCGCCGCCAAATCACTCTTCACACCAACAGACAGATTGGAAATCATTGGAATTGTCGTGCCATCGGACAACTTGGTATTGCAACCCTTGCAATAACTGTCACCGGTGTAGCCAGCCTTTTCATCGGTAGCTTCTGTCATGCCTCGGATTTCTGCACCTCCCACATGATTACCGGAATTTAGTACACCATAGCTCTTAGAACAGGTGGTACAAACAGCACTGTCCCTACAGGTAGCCGTACCGCCGGTGTGTTGGGTCTTTTCATCAATGGCTTCACAACGAGAGCATTTTTTCCAATGCCAGTCGGCATCACTCTGCCATGTGTCACCGGTAAAATCATGTCCGAGAACATTGCCATACAACTGGTCGCAGACTTCACACATCGCTTTCTCTGTACAGGTTGCCGTACCACCGATGTGGGTGGCTATATCGTTCTTTCCCTTGCAGATAGCACATTCGTGCCAATGGCTAGTTGTGTCCGTTTTCCATATGGTTCCCCAGTTGTGTTCGCACACAACGAGAGTCGCGGTGCTACCACTGCTGTTGAGAATTACGCTGATAGGGGTGTTGCTGTTTTCATACTGAAATTTGTCAGGTTTGGCATATTCGGCATTGCCGGAAGCAATGCGAACATAACTGGAACTATCCGGTGTTACTTCCGTCGTTATACCGATTGGAGTAGTACCGGTCAATTCACCTACAATAGCAACGCTCTTATACTTTGCCAAGTAGATATTGTTCGCATCACTGTTCTTTTTGTTCCCTGTGATGCTGATACCTCCGGAAATTTTGAATGTACTACCGCTAAAATACACACCACCGCCATTGCCTGTTCCGGTGTTGTCTGTGATACTGCCGCCTTCAATAACAAGATTGCCTTTGTCTATGTAAATACCAGCACCATCTCCTGTTGCGGTGTTCCTTGCGATTTCTCCCGAATCGGAGATGGTCAGGATATTATCACTCCAAGTATTGGTGCAATACACACCACCGCCATTGCCGTTGGTTGCCTTGTTGTCTGTGATACTGGCATTGTCGGACAGAGTGAGCGGACCCTTTACATACACGCCGCCACCATTGACCGCAGTGTTATTGATGATGCTGAAACTGCCGGATATAGGAAGTCTGCTGTTCAGCCATATACCGCCGCCGTTTTCATCCGCTGTGTTGCAGCTGATTGTGCCGCCGTATAACCTCGCAGCACCTCCCCATGCACTCACACCGCCACCGGAACCAGCCGATGAGTTGTTGCTAATCTCACCGCCGTACATAATAAAGGCACCGCTGCTTTGTGCACATACAGCACCGCCGCCATAGTTACTTGCTACATCAACATGGTTATTGGTGATTTTGCCACCATACATGGTAAAGGTACCGTTTTGTATTTCCACGCCGCCACCGTCAGCCCCATAGCCGGAAGTACCTACATGATTGCCGCTGATTGTGCCGCCGTACATAGTAAAAGCAGCCTTGGAGCCGGCACCGACCCGCACGCCCCTTCCATGCATACCGGACAAGTGAGTGATTGTACCGGTGTCATTTTTACAATCGCACAATACGAATCGTGCTTCATCATAGACAGTGATGACCGCATCAAAAGCACTCGTCCCATCATCGGTACTTGTGATGCTGTATCCGTTCAGACAAAGATAGAGCGTTTTTCCGCTGGTGATTTTGAGCATATCTGCCGGTGTTGCGTTGCCGGTCAGATAGACATAGGCAGTGTTGCTGTCACCGTAGTCAATATCAGTTGTTCCATCCCACGCCGTCCATACAACATCTGCACATTCACCCACATGGTCACCAATATCTGTATGCGTTGCACCGCAGATTGGGTGCGTATGTGTGCCATCGTCTGCCACTACAGTTACACTTGTCACGCACAACACAGCACACACAAGCACTGCTGCTCCCAATAGTCCTCTCCAAATTTTCATGATTCCTTCACTCCTTTTTCCGGTGTTTCTCCCTATTTTTTGTCCACTCATGAACTTGACATCAAGGCAGATTTTCTTATAATAGCATTATACATCGTTCATCCATGAACGAAGCAAGGGGATGAAGTAAAAAATATGGAACAGAATACAAAAAATCTATTTCAGATTACCGAGGCAGCTCACGCCTGCGGTCTTTCCCGCAGTACACTGATGCGAATGGAAGAAAAAGGGCTGCTTACACCTGCCTATATTGCAGCCAAGAGTGGGCGGAGATACTATGACAACCACAATGTAGCACGCATTTTACAAATTGAAAAATTCAAGAGTATGGGGCTAAACACAGAGCAGATTGCAGACTATTTCGCCCATGGTGGTGAGATAACGACACTGTTGTCTGCGTTAGAGAGCCGTCTGCTTGACCTCCAACGCAGTGTAAAGGAGCTGCAGCTCCGGACAGTGGATGGTCCAAGCATCTCTGTGCAGATTATGCAATTGCCTGCTGTGACCTGCCGGATGCGGCAGTGTATGGGACGTACGGTTGCGGATAAGTACGCCGATATGTATGATTTTTACAGCGAATGTGTGCGTCAGGGCTGTGTTCTCTCCGAAGAACCGCTGTTCACCATTTCAGACCGACAGGATTATTTGGAGGGTTACATCAGCAATGAACCATATTCTTATGTTGTCTGTGTTCCCGTACAACCGGAAAACGCACCTGAGGATGCAGTGGTATTGCCGGAATGTCGCGTATTATCGGTGCTGTATTGCGGTGATTATTCCGGCATAGATGAGGCATGGCTGACACTGGGGCGAGAAGCAAAAACACGTGGATTAACACCCACAGGTGCTCCACGTGTTCTTGGTATCGTTGCTCCATATACAGGCCGCGAAATTGAATCCCAGCGGTACTGCTCAAGACTTGTCTTACCAGTGAAGGAGTAAAATCTTATCTACAGAGCTTATAAGTCTTAATTTGATATTCTACCGTTCTTCCCGGAAATACGGTACACCTAAGCTTGCCGGCGGCTGATTTTCCAGCTTATTTCTCCGACTGCTTAATACTAATACAATAATTGTCAGCACATACGGTGACATTTTAACTAATTCCTGTGTTGCACGCGTCAGTCCCGGAATGTAGATGCTTAATATATACAAGCCACCAAACAGAATGGAGCCGATGATTGCCTTTGACGGACTCCACAATGCAAGAATAACAAGTGCAATTGCCAGCCAGCCTCTGTCACCAAAGCCGTTATTGGACCATGTACCGCCAAAGTATTCCATAACGTAATATAAGCCGCCCAGCCCTGCTATCATGGCACCGATAACGGTAGCTACATATTTATATTTGGAAACGGAAATACCGGCTGCATCCGCAGTTGCCGGACTCTCTCCGACTGCCCGCAGGTTCAGTCCTACTTTTGTCTTCTTCAGGACATATGCCAGAACAAGCGAAACTATAATTGCAACGTATGTCAGAAAACCATATGAAAACAATAACGGTCCGATAAACGGAATCTCTGACAAGCCCGGTATCTGTTTCTGAAATACACTTGCGGTTGTCATAACGGAAATCTGTCCAACACCACCTGCCAGCTTTGAAATAGAACCTCCGAAAAAGTTACCGAAGCCGATACCAAATGTGGTCAGTGCAAGACCGACTACATTCTGATTTGCCCGGAGCGTAATGGTGAGGAAGCTATAAATCAGTCCGCCAATTGCTGCTGCCAGCAAAGCACATATAATCGAAATCAAAGCTCCGATTACACCGTTTGGGGATGCTGTATGGCTCTCATAGAAAAATGCACCCATCAAACCGGAAATACCGCCCATATACATGATTCCGGGGATTCCCAGATTCAGGTTGCCGGATTTTTCTGTTACGATTTCACCGGACGCACCGAATAAAATTGCAATTCCCTGTCCGATTGCTTTTTGAATAAAGGTCATTATAATTGCCATTTTACTCAGCCTCCTTTCCCTTTTTCCGGAGCTTAATCTGATACCGGATGAAAAACTCACAACCAATTAAGAAGAATAATATAATACCGGTAATAATATCGGATGCATTTTCATTCAATCCGAACTGGGTTGCTATCTGAATGGAACCCTGCTGCATAAATACCAGCAACAAGGAAACCGCTAACATTGCGATTGGATTAAAATTCGACATCCATGCAATAATAATGGCTGTAAATCCTCTGCCGCCCGCCGTACTGGTTGATATAGTATGACTGGCACCGCTTACGATTACCGCTCCGGCAAGTCCGCAGATTGCTCCTGACAGCATAACGGTTCGTATAATTACCTTCTTTACATTAATGCCTGCGTAGTTTGCAGTATCCTGACTGGCTCCCACTACGGAAAGTTCAAAGCCATGTTTGGAATATCTCATATACAAATCAATTCCTATGGTAATAACCGCAACTAATACGATATTTAAGAAATAATCCGTACCCAGTATTTTCGGAAACCATCCCGCCTTGCTGGAGGCATTTATAATTCCTACGGTATTGGAGCCACTCGGATTCTCCCAGAATACAATCAGGAAGGTGATTAACTGCATTGCCACGTAATTGAGCATCAAGGTTACCAAGGTTTCGTTGGTATTGTACTTTGCTTTGAAAACAGCCGGTATCAATCCCCAGATTAAGCCTGCTGCCGCACTGGCAATCAGAATACAGATAAGCAGGACTCCATTTGGTACTTTATCACCCAGATATATCATAAGTGCTGCGGATGCCGCACCGCCCATCAATATCTGTCCTTCTGCTCCGATGTTCCAGAACTTCATCCGGAATGCCGGGGTCAGTCCGACTGCTACCAATAATAAAATTGCGGTTTCCCGGATTGTCACCCAGATTCTCCGACTGCTTCCGACTGCACCGTCAATAATTCCAAGGTATACCTGAATCGGATTTTGTCCGGTAACTGCGATAATCACAAATGAGCAGAGAAGCAAGGCTAAAGCAATTGCAATCAGGCGAAAGCCCAAGGCTTTTCCTCTGGACATATTATCTCGCTTTTTCATTCGCAGAAATGGTTCTTTTGATGCATTTTTTACTTCTTTACTCATAATATTCCGTATCCTTTCTGCTTCCGGACATATAAAGCCCAAGCTCATCCTTTGTGACCGCTCTGGCATCTACGATACCGCAGACTTCTCCTGCATGCATAATTAAAATCCGGTCACACAATTCCAACAGTACATCTAAGTCTTCTATTACGCATATAACTGCTACGTTATTTTTCTTCTGTTCATTTAACAGATTATATATGGCATAGGACGAATTAATATCCAGTCCACGAACCGGATAGGATACTACCAGTACCTCCGGATGCTCGGCTATCTCACGTCCTACCAGCACCTTCTGCACATTACCGCCCGATAAACGGCTGACCGGTGTATGTACGCTTGGTGTTACAACGTCCAAATCCTTGACTATCTTCTCTGCCAGTTCTTTTGGTGCCTTACGGTCAGCTACTACACCTTTGCCCTTGTTATAGCTTCGAAGCAGCATATTATCAATCAAATCCATGGAGCCTACAAGTCCCATACCCAGACGGTCCTCCGGAACAAATGCAAATGCAAGCTTCACGTTCTGTCTTCTTCTGGTTTCTACATCCATATTGGAGATGACGGTTTCTTTTCCTGTGGCATCACAGTAGGTAATGGCTCCGCCGGATACATCCTGAAGTCCGGCAATTGCCTCTAACAATTCCTTCTGTCCGCTTCCCGAAACACCTGCAATTCCCAGAATCTCACCGCTCTTTGCATGGAAGTTTACATGCTTTACAACTTCTATGCCTTCCCGATTAATTACCGAAACATCGGATACGGTAAGCTTTTCCTTCGGGTTTTCCGGTTCATCCCGCTCTATATTTAAATCCACCTTCTGACCGACCATCATTTCTGTCAGGGATTCCACCGTAGCATCCTTGGTTGCTATAGTTCCTATATCTTTTCCCTTTCTTAATACCGCTACCCGGTCTGAAATATCTAATACCTCATTTAACTTATGTGTAATGATAATAATGGACTTTCCTGCCTTCTTCATGTTACGCAGAATCACAAACAGCTTTTCCGTTTCCTGCGGGGTCAGTACAGCGGTTGGCTCGTCCAATATTAAAATATCCGCTCCCCGGTATAATACCTTGATAATCTCTACTGTCTGCTTCTGCGAAACGGTCATATCATATATCTTTTTTTCCGGTTCTAAATCAAATCCGTATTTTGAAGCTAATTCCTTCATTTCCTGATTTTTCTCGGCAAGGTTCATTCTTCCCTCCTGCTTGAGACCCAGAATGATGTTTTCGGTTGCCGTAAAAATCGGAATCAATTTAAAATGCTGATGAATCATTCCGATTCCTAATTCAAAGGAATCTCTAGGAGAACGAATCGTTACTGGTTTACCATTTACCAGAATCTGTCCTGCATCTGGAAAATAAATACCGGAGAGCATATTCATCAAGGTGGTTTTACCACTGCCGTTCTCTCCTAAGATTGCTAATATTTCGCCTCTTTTCAAGGTTAAGTTCACGTTATCGTTTGCTACCACCTGTCCAAAGGTTTTGGTTACGCCTTTTAATTCTATTGCATAATCTTCCACGAACTGTCCTCCTACTTCCTGTACTGCTTTATTACTTCCGTTTCTATTATAATAGCTGTTACTGTTCGGTTGTCAAATGCCGTCATGCAGGCATTTTCATCGTCACCATAACAAAATATACGGAGCCATTTGCACAGCTCCGTATAAAGTTCTACCGGTTCTTGCCGGTCAGATTATTCTGTAATTGATGTAATACCATCAATGATAATTGCAAAGGAAGGTGCTGAAGCCAACTCTGATTCATGGAAGTATCCGTCTGATACATAATCCGCATAATCAGCATACTCGCCGCCTTCTGCAATTGCATCCTCTAAGGACTTGCCACCTACTGTAAATGTAGAAGTATCAAATACATGAGTAGAACCATCAATAATTGCTGCTTCTACTTCTTTTACCTTTTCCTCTGTACCTTCTGCAATTACATTTTCATTCAGCTCGGTAAGCTTATCTGCACCGTCTGCAAAACCATGGCACCAATCGGTATCAATTGCCTCACCGTTCATGGCACACTCGGTTGCATATGTATAATAAACAGACCAGTCAATGGATGCTGAAGTCAATGCTGTATTCGGTGCTACCGAAATCATAGATACATTATATCCTACGCAAGGAACACCTGCTGCCTCACAAGCAGAAGGAGCACCGGTTGTATCTGCATGCTGGCTGATTAATACACAACCATCTGCAATCAGAGCATTTGCAACCTCTGCCTCAGCAGACATATCTGCCCAGCTATTTGTATACTTAACTTCCATGGTTGCAGAAGGGCATACACTTCTGACACCTAAATAGAAGGATGTAAAGCCGGAAATAACCTCTGCGTATGGATACGCACCTACATAACCAACCTTGCATTCATCCTCTGTAATATCACCGTTTGCAATCATTTCATTTAACTTCAAGCCTGCAACAACACCGGATACATAACGTGATTCATAAATAGCTGTAAAATAGTTATGCATATTCGGTAAGCCTGAGCTTGCTGCCTGATAACCGGTTGCATGACAAAACTCTACATCCGGATAATCGGTTGCTGCCTGAATAATGTATGACTCATGACCAAAGCTATTTGCAAAAATGATGTCACATCCCTGCTCTGCTAGGTCTGCTGCTGCATCATATGCAGATTCATCCTCCGGAATGTTGGTCTTTTCAATCACCTGGCTGGCATCCAGACCAAGATTCTCCATCATTCCGTCAATACCTTCCATATGTGCTGCAGTATAGCCTTCATTTTCATCACCGATGTAAATGACACCAACCTTGAAATCATCAGTAGCACCTGCGGAATCACCACCATTTGAACTTCCACCGGTTGAATCTCCACTACCTGTAGCTCCACAACCTGCCATCATGCTTACTAACATGGCGGCTGTCAATACGACACCTAAGATTTTCTTTTTCATTTTTTCCTCCTCAACTCAAAAAGGAGCTGGTAAATCTATCGATTTCCAACCTCCTCGTTGTTTCAAACCGCACTTTGATACTATGTCATCTGTCATTATTTGTCAACAACTTTTTTGACAGAAAGTTTATTTTTTCTTCATATTTAGTTAGAATCCAACAACTGCTTTAACAGTTGTTCCCTATGATTTATATATAATTCCGTAACCCGATAGCTCTCGGTTTCTTCATATTCACACGTATGGACTCTGCCCTCATCAAAGGTTAGTATTTCTGCTCCGGGCAAGCCCAGAAGAATCGGAGAATGTGTGACAATTATAAATTGTGATTCTTGCTTTGCACAGCGGTTAAGCTCCATCAGAAGTGTAAGCTGACGCTGTGGCGACAGTGCCGCCTCCGGCTCGTCTAACAGGTATAGTCCATTTTGCCTAAACTGCGTCTGTGCAATGGTAAGGAAGCCTTCTCCATGTGAGCGTTTGTGCAATTCCTCGGATGGCACCGGAGTATCTCTGGTATATTCCTCTTCCTGCGTTGCTACGTTATAAAAGCTTTCTGCCCGAAGAAAATATCCCCATCCAACCGAGCGGACTCCTTTCACTAACCGAATCGCATTGCATAGCTCCGAATGGGAATCATAGGTGGAAAACCGGTAATTTCTCGTTCCGCCCTCCGGGTTAAAGCCTGCTGCCACCGCAATTGCTTCCAGAAGCGTCGATTTTCCGCTGCCGTTTTCTCCCACAAAAAAGGTAACGGGCTTTCGAAGCTCCAGATAGTCCACTCCTTTAAGGGCTTCTATGTCTCTTATATAGCTGTCGGTATCTATCTTGTTCCAGTCAAGTGATATTCCCTGAATAAACAGATTACTCATGGCTCTGCGTTCCCTTCGTCCTTTTCTTTTTGTTTTCTTTTGAACCTTCCTTTGAATGTTCCTTCTAATTTTGTAACTATTATATAGACCAACCAGCCTGCCAATATTCCGACTCCGATTCCTCCAAGAATATTGGTCGGATAATGAACATACAGATATAGTCTTGAAACAGCACCGGACTATGAAGGGTCTGCAACCAGTCTAATACATGGATTTCAAATTCTGCCATTGTACTCTCCTTCTTTTAATTCCATGCCTTCTTCTAATTGATTCCGGGTGAGCCATTCATCTTCTACTTCCAGTTGCCGCACTTGACCGGTCTCATTTTCAAGCTCTAACAGACATTTTAGTTTTTCTCCGGGCATCCGTTCTTCACATCCGTAATCTGCCTCGTATATATGTTTAATTTTCCACATTCTGCATTGTCCTTTCTATTAGCTGCTTCAAGGATGCTTCAAACCGTTTATCGTCTTCTTCGGTTCGTTTTGCCGGTCCTTTGATGAATGGCTTAGACTCCTTTACTGAGTGCCATGGCTGCCACTCCATAATCTTGTGATACCACAATATCGCCCTTATGGCAACTGTTAATGAGGGCGTAATCTACGGCATCCGCTCCTGCAAATAAATATCAGGCAAAACAATCGGATATTCTTTTTCATCCTCTTTATCTTTCCACCCGACAACAAATCTTACATAGCACTTATCTATTTCATATCCCCTCATTCTGTTTTGCTCAATGATTCCAACAGCTCCTTTCGAAAACTTTGCCACATTATATCTTTTACCATCATTTTTCACATATAAGTATCCTCCGGAATATAGTAATTCCATTCCGCCAACCAGATGCTGAATCATATTCTTTTTATCCTTAAAGAAATCTAATACAACTTCTTTATGTGTAAACTGCAACAAAAGTTCCTTAGGCTTTCCGTATACATGGGAGTCTATTATCTTGGTTGCACCCTCACAAGTATACCTATCAAATGTGTAATTGTTATAATATACAAACAAGTTCTTCTTTGCCCTCGTTATTGCAACATACAATTTTCTTTTTTGTTCCTCATCCATCGCATTCGCGGAATTAATTAAAATAAATACGTCATCAAATTCCTTTCCCTTTGCTTTATGTATTGTAGAAACAATGACGGTACGCTCTTCGGCTGTATAAAAATCCTCTATCTTACTTTCATGTAAAAATAATTCAAAATCTGTTTTATATTTCTTAGCATTTACATTTGAAAATGTATCCAACATCCTGATGCACAACTCCAAATTTGTACTTTTGCTATATTTCTGAATCATTTTTTCTTTTGCTGCTTCCCATATTTCATCATCAATTACCGGAGATGCCAGTTCATTTTGAATTTTCATAATGAAGTAACGAATTTCTAACAAATTATACAAATCCATTCTTTCATCTGACTGAATTAATTTTGCCCTTATATTCTTTCGCTTTAACAGCCCTACAATTCTTCCTGCTGCTTCATTGGTTTCCGTCAGAATTCCTATTGTTCCGTCATGATTTAGCTCTGCAACCTTATTCACAATCGGTATTTCCATATCTGCACTGATACATCTTATAAATTCCACATTTCCTTCTTGTGAACTCTTTGATACAATCGGTGTTACTTTCATTCGGTCCTTCATACATTTAGCAAATTCATTTGCATAATATACAATCCGTTTTGCACTTCTGTAATTATCAATCAATTCATATTGAACAGACCCTTCTCTATTCATAAATGATTGAAAATATATAGAATTTGAACTCCTCCATTTATAAATATTCTGGTCATCATCCCCTACAAGAATTACACGAATGCCCTCATTTTGCTCTACCAATACCTTAACCAGTGCAAATTCTTCCGCATTCATATCCTGAGCTTCGTCAATTACTAATACCGTCTTTGTTATTTTTCCTTGCTCCACCTCCCCTTCTTCTATCATATGAGTTGCCCGTTCAACCACAGTATCACTATTATTCAGGTCACCAATTTCGCCAAGCATATCAAAACAATATGAATGAAATGTCTTAATTTCCACAAACTTAACCGGAGTTCCGATTAAATGAAACAAACGTTGTTTAAACTCAAGTGCTGCAGCTCTTGAAAATGTCAGCATTAATAATTGCTCCTGTTTTATGTCTTCCAGCAACTTAAGAGATGCCAGCTTATGTACCAATACCTTTGTCTTTCCGCTTCCCGGTCCGGCAGCAACTACAATATACTGCGATTTGTCCTCTATAATCTTCCTTTGCGTTTCAGACAAATCACTAAACAGACGATTATACTTTTCAGGTGTAATATTTCGATTAATTTCGCCCCTTCGATTTCCTTCAAAATATTTTTTTAAAAATGCCTTATATTCCAAGGTAAAATACTCATTTACAAACTGCAAGGCCTCATCATAGTTTTGAACCATCATATTCGCAAATTCTCCGACTATATGTATTTGCTGAATCTTTTGGGTATAATAGTCATTAAGCTTCTGGTAATCGTCTATTTTATATCTGATTTTATTATCTAACTGCAACCTCCGGATTGTCATTCCGTTATATAAAACCAAAAATCCGCCTTCTAATTTCATGGCATCAATTTTAGATAAATATAACAGGGCATTTTCTACTTCTTTATCACTGATTTCCACATTATTTTCATCTACATATCCCTGTTTTAGTTCTAATATCGAAAAACCGACCAACCCTTCAGGACCAGTGCCTGCCTGTTCTGTTTCCTTCTGATATAAATAATGTACTATATAATTGGCTATTTCGATTTCCTTTTCTCTCTTTTCCCACAATTCTTTCAAAGGAACTTCCGGCATAAACGCAGCTTTTTTTGTAGAATCCTCAATAGACTTACTAATATACTTACGAATTGTCCAATAATACAGGATAGTTTTTATAATACTAATTGTAGAGTTCTTAATTCCGCTCTTTATAGCCTGGTCATTAAACTCCTTTAAATCAATATACTGACCTCCGGAATCAATATTATCTACCAAGAATTTTTCAACCGCTACATACCGGTTCATAATATTTAATGTACGGTTTTCATTCATATTATCGTAAATGTATGCTGTCATATCTTTATCATCGGATAATACCCGTTCTTCCCGCAAAGCACTTACAATTCGAAACACATCCACCTGTTCCATTCCCAAACGATCTGCAATATAATCAATCTGCGACTCACCATCATCCTGCCCCTTAGAAATGTTTTTTGCAGAAATAAGCATACTGATAATCCGTTTTGCATCTATCTTATCATCCTTATCTACTTTGGAAGAGGAATCAATTTTTGCAGATGCATCTGCCATGTTTTTAGGTAAAATACTAGTTGCAAATACTTTAGGGCAGTTTCTTCCCCGCTTTACATATCCGGCGTTTTCTAATGCCTGAATTGCTGTTCTTACTCTTGTTTCAATATCTGAAACATTCTCATCCCAGCCTGCATGTCTTGCAATTTCTAATGCGGTCTTTTGAATGGTAGGTCGTTTACCGGTCATATCTTTAATTGCTTTCCATATTTGCTGAATCTCACTAATACTTAACTTGCTTTGATTTAATTTCGTAAAATGCTCGTTCAAATCATTATCATTATATAAAACATAACATTCTGCCTGCAGATTAGGGTCTCGTCCTGCCCTGCCTGCTTCCTGTACATAGTTTTCCAATGAATCGGATATGTCATAATGCACTACCAGTTTTACATTCGACTTGTCTACCCCCATACCAAATGCAGAGGTTGCAACAATTATTTGCACGTTATCCTCAATAAATGCATTTTGATTATTCTGTTTATCATTCCGCTCCATTCCTCCATGAAACGGCAATGCTTTGTATCCATCCGCACATAGTCTCTGAGCAATTTTTTCTGCACTTTTTCTCTTTGATACATATACAATTGTTGCACAGTCTTTTTGCTCTATTAACCATCGCAAGGTTTCATATTTATCATCATCTTCTTTATATATAACCTCATAGCGAAGATTCTTCCGGTTTGCAGTTGACGCATATACCTTCAAATCAATTTGCAGCTTTTCTTTAAAATACTCCTTTATATCACTAACAACCTTCTGTTTTGCCGTTGCTGTAAAACAGGAAACCGGTATCTGATAGTTCTTCTTTTTCTGTAATTCCCTAATAAAGTCTCCTATATACAGATAATCAACTCTGAAATCCTGTCCCCATGCCGAAAAGCAATGTGCTTCATCTATGACAAACCTTGCAATTGTCCTTTTTAACAACAACCGTTCAATCGTATTGGATCGCAAAGCTTCCGGTGATATGTACAGAATAGAAGCCATACCATTTTCTACGCGTTCGATTGCTTCTGCCCGTTCAATCGGACTTAATAATCCATTAATCGTTACAGCATCTACGATTCCTCTTTTTTCCAGATTATCCACCTGATCCTTCATCAGGGATTGCAATGGTGATATTACAACCGTCAATGCTCTCGTTGTTTCTCCCGCAATTAACGCCGGCAACTGAAAGGTAATAGATTTTCCGCCCCCTGTCGGAAATATTGCCAATAATGATTTATTATTTACTGCTGCCTCTGTTGCCTGTTCCTGTAAATTTTCACCATCATATTTTCGAAATTCATCGTACCCAAATACATCCTTCAAACGATGGTGTATATTTAACTTTTCCCGGCAATAAAAGCACCCCTGTTCGCAAGACATTCCTCTTATATATCGCATAATGGTTGCAACCATCGGATAAGCCTTGTTTACCCAATACGGAATTATTGACATTGTATCTTTTGCTGAAAGCAATGCCAACACATATGCCACTTCTATCGGGTAGTTGTTTACGAGATTTTCTATATTTTTATTTTCACATATCTTACCCTTAAACGTCTGTTGAATGTTCTCAACTACATTTCCATCCGGGTATGTTTTTATCATTGAGAAAAAGCCACGAAATTCTTGCTTATCATAAAGCAGACTTGTATAGATGCTTTTGAGATTTTCATCTAATTTCTGAAATGCATTTAATTCATCATAAAATAATTCCATTGCTTTCAGCGAATCGTTCAATGGATTATTTAATTCTTCTGTTTGAAGCTTATCATCCTTCAACAAGGCATGGTATGGCTTACTTGGGAACAACAATGGAGACAGATAAAGCGTATCAATACACTCATATGAAAATGAACCTCGTATATATTTCTCCAGATATTTCATGTCATGTCGAATTATATTATGTCCACATAAGTACAGTTTATCAGACTTTGCATTTGTTCTTATAAATTCCAGAAATTGATGCCAGTCTCTTGTATGAATATTTGTATTTATATCTAAAGCTGCACCATAATCTAATATTGCATTCCCATTTTCACTTACTTCTGTATCTATATATATAACCTTATCCATTGTATGCCCCCTAATTCCAGCACATCCTACGGCATCATATTCTTTATACCGATTAACAGCACTGTGTAAAATCTTGCTAATATTTTAATTGTAACATACAATAGACTCATTACAAGCAGAAATTAAGTTTTTGCCTTGTATTATTTTTCTTTTTTCAAAGTATTCAGTTTTATCTGCGTCTTTTCTATGCAATTATTTCATACTGCATCCATTCATACTTTAACCGGCTTCCTTCCCTAATATCTACCGGTAGCAATGCCCTCGCCACCAGCTTCACATCATCGGTCTCAATATCTGTCCGCTTCAAATTTGCATAATCTCCATCTAATGATATCACCTCATAAAACCATGTTTCCATTAAACTATCCCTTCCCGTATGCATTAAATTTAACCATATGCAACTCTATCAATAATCGCTTATCTCATAGACTGTATATTCATAATCAAAATGATAGCCCAGTTTCTCAGCCAGTGCAACTGACCACACATTCTGTGCATCCCAGCTCGGATATAAGCCTCTGTCAAGACATTCTATAATCAGTCTTGCTCCGCAGGCAGTTGCCAAGCCCCGCCTGCGATATTCCGGACTGGTATCTATTTCTATCTCTATGCCGCCTTTATATACGCTATAGGAGGACGCACCTGCTCCAGTCATATTCTCGGCACTCATTAAATATCCGCTCGTCTATCATTTGAAGCCGAAATTCTTTATCCAGATTTTTCACCAGCTTTGTAAGAACCACTCGGTCAAATACATCCGGTTCTTTCCGCACGGCATAGCGGCTGACTCTTTTTGCCCGTCTGTCATATACAGATTTATAATTCCATTTCATCCTTCATACTTACAAATCCGTATTTTTCGTATAATGGTCGCCCCATATCGGTTGCCTCCAGAGCAATTTGAGAGATTCCCTGTGTCCTTGCCTCTTTTACCAGCAAATCCAATGTACGATATGCAATTCCCTGTCTGCGGTATTCCGGGTCTGTATACATATTCATGATGTAAGCCTTCCTGCCGCTTGGATTGTGATACGTCGGCATGACCTGATAAAAGCTCACCCCACCGGCTCCGATAAATCTGTCCTTATCATACACCAGATACGCAATATGCTCACCGGACACCAATGCCTTTTCATAATATGCATAGGACTCCTGTTCAACCTCTGCCATAGGCACATCTGCCGATAATTTATTTGCCGCACGTAAAACTACGATTCTTGTCCGGACCAATTCCGTTATGTCTGCTATGGTTGCTCTTTTGTAATTAAATCCCTGTTCCATTTTTATCCCTCTATTATATTGATTCCGTCAACTAACTAATAGCTGAATTTCGCAGCTCTGTCATTTTGATATATACGGATTATCTTTTACGATAAATCTCCACAAGTAATCCTTGGCTTCTTCCGCATAATCTATGTTAATCCGCTTTGTTCTTAAAATCTGCTGTACAATCTGTATTAAACTGCTGCTTACTATCATCAACCCAAAACTTTCTGAAATTATTACTTTCATCATAATAAAGTACATACCTTTTTTGATTGTTAATCCCCCACATATCACACAGTTCCGGTTGCCTGTGGTGTAAATTTAACACCTCTTTAACATATCCATTTTGCTGCCAACTTCAGGTTTATATATCTACAAACCAAAATCCACGGAAAGCCTTTATTTCATGCCTTTCCGAGTGCATCCAGCATTTTAATTGTGTACTTTACTAAGCAGACAAACCGTCTCGACGGTACTTTCGTTGTCCCAATCCAGTTCGTATAATTCCTGACCGTTGAAAAATACAGGGAAACGGAACTTAAGACTTCTTAAAATCCTGCCATCCTCTTGTTCTGCCTCATAGATATTTACTTCCTCGAGGAAGCTCTTCATAAATGTCTTCTTTTCAATATCCGTAAATCTGTCGTACAACTTATCAAAGAATAATAAGAACTGATACACATTGTCACCGGATATTTTCTCCTGCCTAATATTATACAGTCTGGTTTCTACTTCTTCAATCAGAGTTTCAATTTCTTCTATCTCATCATAAAGCTTGTCCAGACGCACCTGCATATCCTCATATTTCTTGTCATAATGCTTGTCTGATACAGATAAGTTATCCATTTGATTTGCCAACTTGTTCTTGGCACCGGTAACCTGCTTTAATCGCTCCTGTAAGCCTGTATGCTCTTTATCCAGCTCCTGCGTATCAATGCTTTGTCCGATGTGCTTCTGAATCTCCGTTTTGAATTTTGGATTATTCACAAGCTTGCGGATAACTTCTTCCACCGCTGCATTGATTTTATCCTCACTCCACTGCTTACGGTAAGTACATTTATGACCATTCACAAAGGTTCTGTGCTTGCAGGCATAGTAAAAATAATCTTTGTAATGTCCGCCGTCCGGATGTTTTTTACGATTTACATTGCCATACATACCACTTCCGCAAATCGGACATTTGATAATACCGGATAAAATATGCTCGTGATCCAAACTGTGAGTTTTAATGTTGGCAACACCGGTTTCCTGTCTCTTTTTGTGCACCTGATTCCACAACTCTTCTGACACTATGGCTTCATGAATACCATCATTTAACATATAGCTGTCCTGCTTTACCACATGATACTCATTTCTTGTTCCCGGAATCTTCTCATTCTTTCTTCTGCCAAATGCCAGTTTGCCGCAATACACAGGATTATCCAAAACACCTTTGACAAATGATGTGGAAAAGCCTTCTATTGTATTGTTCTGGCGAAGCTTTTTCTTGTATCCACTGTTGTTGAGAAATGTTGCAATCGCTGCAATGCCCATAGTGGTATTGGCAAACTTATCGTAAATAATTCGGATAATCTCAGCCTCGTCCTCGGCAATGTGCAGTTCACCACCCACAAGCCGATAACAATAAGGCACAAAGCCACCATTCCACTTTCCCTCTCTGGCTTTCTGTCTGCGTCCTTCCATTGTCTGTACTAATATATTCTCTCGCTCAATCTCTGCTACCGCAGATAAAACAGAAATCATCAGCTTTCCAGCATCTTTGGAACTGTCAATACCATCTTCCACACAGATAAGATTAACACCAAAGTCCTGCATCCGCTGGAGAGAAGATAAAACATCCGCAGCATTTCGACCAAATCGGGATAATTTGAATACAAGGACATAATCCACATTATCCTTACCCGATTCAATGTCCTGAAGCATCTGTTGGAACTGTGGACGACCTTCCACTCTTTTACCTGATTTACCTTCGTCGGAGTATTCCCCGGCGATAACCATATCCTGATAGTCAGCGTATTTATGCAATTTATCTTTCTGCGCATCTAAGCTGTATCCATCTACCTGCATGGAGGTGGATACACGGGTGTAGATGTAGCATTTGAGTTGTTTTTTCATAAGATCATCAGCCTCCTTCAGATTCTATTGTAGTACCAAGTGAAATTTCCAGCAATTCTGCCGCTACCTGATGATTTTTGATACGCATTAAGTTATCCCATATATCTACCTTACCAAGCAGATTCATACCTCCATGCCATACCAATTCATCATCTATAACAGCAAATCGTTCTTCAACTTCTGCCTTTGTCACTACATTTATTTCCACTTGTTTCATCTCATTAATCAAGCCATAACATACATCTGCACTGCCATAGACCACTTCTTCCGGGTCTGTCGTGATGACGGTTACATGTACACCTTTTTCCTGACGTTCTCTAACTAACAATAACAATCTGTCAACCTTGTCCTGTCGTATATCCGGACTGGAAATCACAATTGATTTCTCTGCTTCCACAATATCCTGCTCGAATTTTTCTGTATAATTACCAGAGTCATATATGGCATTAATTATCTGCTTAGACTGTTCATCTCCCGTCCATATAGAAAATCCGGTACGCTTGTATGTCTTCAACCTTTTGCCGTACATTTTATTAAAGAATCTCATATGGGCATCAATGTAATCATATACATAAACAGCTTCTTTGCCTTCATAGTCACGATTTAATCTTCCTACATACTGTTCCAGACGCCCCTCAAAAGATACCGGTGCCGCAAGCATCAATACATCAAGTCTCGGAAAATCAAATCCTTCTCCTATCTTCTGTCCGGTTGCAACCAAAATAAGACTCTCCGTTCTAGGAACCTGCTTTAACTTTACTCGTATCTCTGCATTTTCCTTGTCAGAATTATCACCATACAAAAGAAATACATGGTCAGCTTCATTTTTCAAAGCATCATACAGAAGTTTTGCGTGCTCTTTAAATCTGGTTAATATAACCGGAGTCTGATTCTGAGCAATACTTTTCTTTACATCACTTATAATCATGTCATTACGTACCTTACTTGTACTAATTAGACTATATGCTTTGTTAATATCATCTTTACTATCTGCATTATCCACAACTCTTGTATACCTCGGAACAAAATAATGACCAATTCCCTGCTCTTGTGCTCTTTCCAATGCCGTAAATCTATGACGAAGCGGTCCAAGTAGCATGTAAATAATTCTATCCAAGCTGTCTCCACGCTTTGGCGTTGCAGAAACTCCATAAACATATTTTGCATTGATTTTCTGCAATAATTCCATAGATGTATTGGATGCCGCATGATGACATTCGTCCATAATTACCATTCCATAAGAATTAATCAGATCATTGAATTTACCCTTACTATACATAGAGCCGACCATGGCAACATCTACAATACCAGTCAAAGTATTTTTACTGCCATGCAAAATACCTATAACACTGTCTCTCTTTTTCTTCCTGCTTGTTTTAGTTTCATATTCCGGCGGTTCTTCCTTAATGTCTAGGAATTTATTAAGCTCATCCACCCACTGATTCAGCAAATCCTTACTTTGTAACAAAATAAGTGTGTTTACTTTGCGTTCCGCAATCAGATAGCTACATACAACCGTTTTCCCAAATGCGGTTGCTGCACTTAATACACCATCCGAATAAGTCAATAGTTTCTCCGCTGCCAGCTCCTGCTGTGTCCGCAAATCTCCTTTAAAAGAAACTCTGATTGGACGTCCTTTTTCCTTTTGGTCAGAGATATCAACAGCAATTCCGGCTTTATTACATTCCTCTATAATTCGCTCTTTCAGACCTCTTGGAACCTGTATGTACCCATCAACATCTTTCCCCAAATAAACAGCACTAAAATTATAGTAATTGGAATATCCAAGTCTCTTATTCTTATAAAATTCCGGATTATCAAAAGCAGCTAGACTACGAATCTGATTTTGTATTCTCGGCATAAGATTTAGTGTATCAATATAAACGCCATTGCCAAGTACCATATGTAGTTTTCCAACAACATCCGCCTTAACAAACTCACATTTCTTTTTCCATGGTTTTGGTCTGTTATTCATATTGGTACCTGCAAACATTCCTCGGCCTTCTGCCAACTCTGCCTGCCATTTAGCCATATATTTTTCAATATCCTCTATACCAAGTTTTTCTGTTTTATTCAACAAAACATCCCACTGATTCGGATAAGCATTCCAATTTTCATCCACAAATGCACTGTTACCATTTTTAAGTGCCTGCCCCTGCAATGGCAATGCGATCAAATTACCGATACTACTTGCCACATCCTGAGACGGATACATTCTATCATAGTAATGAAAGGATTTTAAATTAATAGATGCAGAACCTTTATCCAATAACAAAAAACCAAAATTTCTTGCTACAGAAGCCGGTATTGCTTTCTTGAAGAAAATCCATACATGAGCACCTTTACCGGAGCGAGAACGCTCAACCAACGGTTTAATACCATTTATCTCGCACATTTTCCTGAGAGCATCTACTTCCTTATGCCATTCATTATCCGTATTGGCAAAATCTGTTGCTTCTGCGCCTTTTTCATGATTATCAAAATCAAATACAATAAATCTGCACATTCCATTAGGCAATAACGGATATACACCTATTACATCTGAGCCATCCTCTTTATACCCTAATAGATGTGCAATAATCTTCTTAACATCCAGCCGTGTCCACTTGGTATTTTCACATTCGTCACAGAAAGCCTTTTCGCCCCGTTGTTTTGGACAAAGTCTTGCATCCCATCTATTATCACATTGTGGAAAATAACCACCGTTCTTACCTCTCTTAGCATAAACATCCTCCCGCCCCCAAAACATGGAAAAGAAGTGTGTTGCCATTTCCTCTGTTATATATGTTGGATTAATAATACGCTCTCCCTGATCCGGATCGTACTCTTCCACATTGTCTATCGTCTCTTCAAAAGGGTTGACCTCTTCATACGGAATATTTTCTTTCTTCAGTTTGTCTTTCAATAACCTGTTCTCATATTCAAGAAGTCTGACGAGTTTCCTTAAAGACTCCGCATCATATGCTTCTATATTCACAAATATCACCTGCAATTCCTATGTACGTAATACCTTCTGCTACCTATATAAAAGAAAATTTACACTTTCTTTTAATTCATCACTAAAACCTTCCAAATCAGCAGTGGTAATTACACCACTATTAATCAATGCCACAATATCAAACATAATATTCCCTTTGCTTAATTCGAGCATTACTCCCGGATGCTTCTTATCCTTTTTTATTCGTTCTTCCAGATTCCAAAACTTATCTGAAGCTTTTTCTTCGCCTTCTAATAAATCCACATATTCCTTAACCAAGCGTTCCATATACGCTTCCTGCCAATCACCAATAAGAGCTCTAAATAATTTCCAATCACTTTTTGATACTTCCATGTAAACAACCTCCAATCCACATCGTAACTTACATACCTTTCATTGTCCCAACAAAAATATACATCTGTTCCAACTATAATTCAACATAAAAATAGACAGCCATCACTCTGACTGCCTACCCTCACTAACTACACTAACCTTGTCCTAATCAAGCCACCACATATCTTCTCTATCAGGTGGTGTCATATTTAATTCTTCTACCCGAAGAATTCCACATTCTAATGAGGCATAAGGACTATCATAAATGTGTGGATTGCTATATTTTTCTACAAATTCATCAGCATCTTCTCTATTATCAAAGCCACAAATAACTTCTTCTTGGAGAATTGCATCCCCAAAACCGCCATCCACATCAAAACAATGGTTTACTAAATAAATTTTATTCATGTACCCCCTCTCCCCTTTCCAAATTTTAGTCACTCGAATTCAATAAAAAAATTTATTCTTCAATCTTCTTAGGTAGCACTCCAGATTCCTTCGCAATCTTTTTTTCCTGCGATTTTACTTTACGCTCCAACTTCTTTATATCTTCTGATGGTGGGAGTTCCTCCGGTTTAATTCCTCTGGTAGCAAGCATTTCACGAACTGTAGTATTATTCTGCACATGTTCCGTAGTAATAGCTCTTTCTCCCTTTAAATCCTTTTCTTCCACATTGTAATTGGTCATCTCTGTTGCAAGATTCTTGGCCGCAATCGTAAGCGTTGGCAGAAAATCTGCTAACGGTCGTTTATCGCTTACACCGAGTTTTTCCTTCATTTCCTGCGTACTTCTTCCACCAAATAATGCTTGGTCTCCTTTTGAACGAATACGCCCAAATCCAGCATCATCCACGCCCCGCTCATAAATATTTTGCGATAATCTTTTTTCAGATTCTCGTAATTTTCCTCTTGCTTCTGTTCTCTGAATATAAGCAATTCTTTCTTCTATCAATTCTTGTTTTCTTGTCTGTACAGCAAAATAACTTTGGGCAAAAGCAATTTCCTCTTTTCTTGGATCTCCATTTTGCGCAATAAGATAACATGCGTATCTAGTAAGCATAATATCATCCACATCTCGCACCGCATTACTACCAATCTCAACCATTTTGACGGCGTCGGCAAAATGGTCTGAAACCTCTATTTCAGCACCTTTACAAGATTCCATTGCTCGATTTATCGCATCTTTAAATCTCCGCCATGTTGTATAACCCAAACATCCCATAAGCTCTCTTGCATACCAAAATTCAACGATTCCATCCTCTGTTGTGTGCATAATATCATCAAACATTTTTTTCATAGTACTTATTGTTTTCTTATCCATATATTATTTCTTATCCTCCGTCTTCTCTTGATTCTTTTTATCCGCCAACTTCTCTATTTCAATCTTATATGCCATCAACCGCAAAAGATACTGCGGAACCCTTCTATTCCCTAATTCCCAATCTGTTACCGTCATATACGGAATTTCAAAGTACTCACAAAATTCTTTTCGATTCATACCGGTACTTTCTCTTAATTTTCTTAATTCGTCTCTTGCTTCCATAAGTCCACCTATTTATGCATTGCATAAATTTATTATATATCCAATCATTCACACGGTCAACAACTTGTCGCAAAAAAATAAACCTCAGCAAAAAATTTACCGAAGCTTACACTACAAATCTATTATTATACTCAATATATGAAATAACACTTTCAATCCAACCATTTCTATACCGCATATTGGTCAGCGGTAAACTTTCAACCCGACTATTTCTATACCACCTATCGGTCAGTGGTAAACTTTCAATCTTAAAACTTTGAACGCGCTAAAATATGTATACATCCCACTCTCGCAGGATGCCGGTAATCCTTATGCCGCCTTCTCAAACCGCTTCAGAAATCTTCTCGCATAAGCCTCATACCGAAGTCTTTTTCCTTCTGCATCATCACACCAAGTTTCCGGTTCGTACTGAATCTCTACTGCGATATCTCGCAAAACCAGTGCTCCGTACTTCTCCATCATCTCAGCCAGGAATGTGCAGCAGCGTTCAAATTCCTTGTTCAAAACTTCCCTCCTTCCATAATCGCTTCTGCATCTTTTCGTCCGATAAGTCATATATGACTTCTTGTCTTAATGATACAACTATGGATTGAAAAAAACAATGATTCCGGCGAGAAAAAATTCCTAAGTCATATAAATATCTTTAGGTGTCTTTTGCTAGATACGCATTTTGTATATCCATTGCAAAATGCATCTAGTTAGGGGCAAAATCCCCTAAAACCCCTGATATTTATATAGGTGTGTCACTTTTTGACGCACTTTTTGAAAAAGTACGCCACTTTTTGACACACCTTTTGGAAAAGTGCTCCACTTTTTGGCACACCTTTTTTGATGATAATTTTTAGTGCCTTGGATGGTGTGTCACTTTTTGACACCCTTTTCGGAAAAGTGCTCCACTTTTTGACACACCTTTGGAAAAATGGTGCCACTTTTTGACGCACCTTTTCAAATTCACAAGTATCATTCAGAAACTACGTCTTCAATAATCTGCTTATCCATTTTATTGCTTACCTATGTATTACCGAAACACGTACATCATAATATATTCTTCTTCGTTTTCATCAATAATCTCGAAGCCAACATTTTTGTACATCTTCACTGCATAGTTTGCTTTCTGTACTGCCAAGGAAGTTTTCTGATACCCTCTTTCTTTTAACTCTTCCAACATCCGTTTCATCAGCATAGTTCCAATCCCAAGACCTCGATACTCTCTATATAACGATATGGCAAAAGACGGAACACCATCTTCTACATGTCCATAATCATCCATATTACGAACCCAGACAGCACCGACTATCTTTTTGTCAACTTCAGCAACAAAACAAATATCTCCTTCCTGCTTGCCAAAATCCTGCACATAAATCTGTAATTCCGGTGCATTTATAATCTCTTTTGGCGGTGCATCTACACCTTCTGGAATGAAAATTGCTTCATACAGGAAATCATCTAGCAATGCTATTTCCTTGTTGTTCATATGCCTTATATTATAACTGATTTTATTATGAAAACCAATCAAAGTTCTAATTTGATTTACATCATATTCTTTAGCTGGAAGAATAACTGCATTTTTACCTATTATTTCTTTTACTATACGTAATTCTAACTCTTGCCTGTGTTTAAAATGACTGATCATATCCTCAAAAGCACTACATTCATGTTTCCTCCCATAGGGAGAGTTCAACAAATATTCTAACATCATCTGATACCATAACTCATTTCCATTCTCATCACAGCGTTCTTTTTGAATTATTTTAATATTCTCTTCCAACTTATCACTATAGAGATAAAATAATATAAACTTCTTTGCATCAATGCACCTAAATAAATTGCGATAGAACTCTATAATTTCTTCATCACTAAGCATATGAAACAAAATTAAATCCTCTATTACATTTTGAAAGAAAGAACATTCAAATAAATATCCTGTATCTGTAAAATTTTTAAACCTTGTTACTATAATTTCCTTTAGCTCCGCCAAAGTTTTTCGCCCATTATAGACTTCATAATTCTCCAAATCTTTATAAAATCCCGGAATATCCGTAATTATCCTAGTGTAAGTAATGATATAATTCTCTTGTTCCCTAACTGTATTTTTTATAATTTCATCCCTTATCGAATTGTATTTTTGCAAAACAGCCTCATATTCCTTCTTCGACATTAAAGCACACCAAGCCAATTCTATCGGAGAATAATCTCCTTCCCTACATACATGTAACTCAGGATTAAACTTCACAATATTATTTATCAGCGTGCTTTTTCCTGATCCTTGAATACCTTCAACAAATATATTTTTCATAAAGCAAATCTCCTTTCAAATTATAATTCAATTACCTTAGTTGCTATTTTTTCGCAAAATTTCCTGTCATGTTCAACAAATAGCATGGTTGGCTCATACTTTAAAATTAATCTTTCTAACTGCATCCGCGAAAAAATATCAATGTAATTTAATGGTTCATCCCAAATATAAAGGTGTGCCGGTGTAAGTAAACTAGTCGCCAACAAAACTTTCTTTTTCTGGCCTTCCGAGTAAGTTTCCATATTTTTAGTAAACTGCTCTCGTCCAAAATCAAGCTGCCGAAGTATGGTACAAAATAAACTCCTATCCAAATCATGCGTTTTACAATAATTTGTAACATTACCTTTAAGTCCGATTGTTTCCTGACCAACATATGAAATAACAAGACCACTTGCCACCTCACATAGTCCTTCTTCAATTATACAAACACCTATATTGGAATTACATTTTTCTAGGATTTTTCTAATAATTGTTGTCTTTCCACTTCCATTTTTCCCGGATAATACAACACGATCACCCTTTTTAATGTCAAAAGACAGCCCTTGAAACACTGGTTTATCTGAGTCTTTATATTGCAAACTATACTCTTTTACATTAACAAGACTATTTTTGTAATGAACAAGCTGAAACAACTTTAAATCTTTAGGATATTCTATATCTTCTAAAAGACCCTCCTTTTCCTCAATCTCTCTTTCAATTCGTTTTTCCATCTGCTTTACACGACTCTGCATCTTTTTTGTTTTGGCTCCTATAAAACTTCTTGTGCTTAAGCATCTGTCATGTTCTTTTATCGGATCAAATCCTATTTTGGTGCGTTCATTTTTATCTGCCCACTTAGCAACCTGTTCTGCCGCATGGTTCAACTTTTGAATCTCCTTTCGGTGTTTCTCATTTTGTGCTATCGCAAATTTATCTTTACGTTGCTTATTCTCCCACCAGACCGAAAAATTACCATTTTGTACTTCGATACTGCAACGATTCAATACCAGACAATGATCTGTGCATGCATCCAACAAATCTCTGTCATGAGAAACCATTATAAAACCCTTTTTAGAAGCTAAATACACCTTCACACACTCCCTTGCATTTTGGTCAAGATGATTCGTCGGTTCATCAATTAATAAAAACTCATTTTCCTGTGAAAACAAAACTGCAAGTAATATCTTTGTACGCTCTCCGGGACTTAAGGTACAATAAGGTCTATACAAAATCTCTGAACTTTCCGATAGCTCTTCCAACTCACAAATTACTCTCCATATTTCACACCCTGGCTTCAAATCTTCCATAAATTCTGCCACAGGCATTTGCTTTTGGTATTCTGCAATTTCATAAGGAAAATAATCAAACTTCGTTGATGCACTTATGGAACCTGTAAACTGATATTTTCCAAGTAATAAATTCAAAAAAGTTGTCTTCCCTTTTCCATTTCTACCAATAAAACCTAGTTTCCAATTTGTATCAATCGAAAATGAAACATTCTCAAAAACATAATCAAAACTCCCTTCATATCCAAAGGTGAAATTATTTATACTAATTTGTGCCATATACATTCCTCCTCTCATGGTTACAATAAAAAAAGAACCATTCGTTGCCAAACAGTTCCATTACATACTATAACCTCATATGGTTCATCAAAAGAAGGAAATACACCCAACATTGTAATCATTTTTATGCACACAAAAAGAGAGGTTATGAGAACATAATCCACTTTTGGCAACATGACAAGTAGTATGGGCGATATCGCTCATACTGCATAAACATTCATGTAATCAAAAGTAAATTATCTTCTCATCTTTTCACCTCTCTCCTTAAGATAAAGCCATTCTAACACTCCGACTTTCCTTTGTCAACAAAGGAATATACTAATTCAACTCATTCCACACATCCACATAATCCTGCAAGCCACCCGGACGCATTGCAATACTCACATAACTTGCTGGCTCTTTCCTCGCAAGTCTGGCAAGGATTCCTGCATCCTCCGGCTCATCAAATACAACCTGCTCCTCTGACTTATCACAGTCAATCACAAGTTGCTTGCCCTCCATATCTGTCATAACAACTGCATTCCTGCTGCCATCATACTGATATACAGTATAGTTTAATGCCATGTGCTCACCTCTCTAAATCATCCCAAAATGATCCAATGCATCCTTTATCGCTTTTTCCTTTTCTTCCGGACACTGAGGTTGTCTGCTATCCTCTGATTTCGGAAGATTATAATTCTCTCCAACCTCTATTCCGCATTTTCTTTTTACCTGTGAAATATACAGATTAGAGACCTTCAACCCATGCTCCTTTAATACATAATCCTTAATCTCCGCATAAGTCGCCTTACTCTCTGCTGAAGTCAAATCCATCTCACCTAACTCTATTTCAACCTCGATTACATCATCCGGTTTCCGTTGGGACAAGAGAACAACCGTCTCCACATTTGCTGTTCCCGGGAACATATCTACACAGCATACCTTTTCTACCCGATATCCCTCTGCCTGCAATGTTACCAGATCCCTTGCCAGACTGGTTGGCTTGCAGGATATATATACCATCCGCTTTACCCCGTAGCGAATGATCTTATTCAATGCCTTTGGATGAATCCCATCGCGCGGCGGATCCAGTACGATCATATCCGGCAACTCGGTCAAACCATCCAGCACCTTCATTACATCTCCGGCTATGAATTCACAGTTATCCAGATGATTCAGCACCGCATTATCACGGGCAGATTCCACTGCCTCTTCTATGATTTCCACACCGACGACCTTCTTTGCCACCGGTGCCAGCATCTGTGCAATGGTTCCGGTTCCGCTGTAAAGGTCGAACACCACCTGATTGTCAATATTTCCTACATACTCCCTTGCCTTCTCATATAGCACCTCTGCACCCAGCGAGTTCGTCTGGAAGAAGGAAAACGGTGTAATACGGAACTTCAATCCCAGGATCTCCTCATAAATATAGTCCTGACCATATAACAGATATGTGGCATCACTTTGCACCACATCGGCCAGTCCATCATTTACCGTCAGAAGCACTCCGGCGATTCTTCCATGAAGGTTTAATGTCTGTAGTTTCCTCAACCAACCTGCTGTATCCAGATACTTCTCTATCTGCTCACAGGTCACTGCCATGCAGCTTTCCGGCTGCTGTGCGGACCTTGAGGCATCCTCATCCGCTGTGCCTACTCCTTCCGCTGTCTTTCCTGCGATCTGACTGCTTACCACCAGATTAATTAGTATATCCTTTGAACGAGCAGTCTGTCGCACCACAAGATGACGCAAAGTTCCCTCATGACTCATTTTCTTAAAATACGGGATCTCCCGCTTTGTAAAATGTGTTAACGTGCAATCCAGAATTTGGTTATAGTCGGAATCTACAATTTTGCAATCTGTTACCGTTACCAAATCATAAAAGCTTCCTTTCTTATGAAGCCCTAATGCCAATGGTCCATCCTTATATTCATCCCCAAAAGAGAACTCCATTTTATTCCGGTATCCTTCTGTCATCGGACTGCCGATGATGCCCTCCCACTCATATTCCTTACATACCTGATTTATCAAATGTCGCACCTGCTGCTCCTTAATCTGCAACTGTGTCTCGTACGGAAATGTCTGATAAGTGCAGCCGCCGCACGTTCCGAAATCCTTACAGATTGGCATGGCTGTTTCCTGTGGTGATGGTTCCAGTACCTCTAACAGTCGTGCCTCTGCTTTACCATTTTTTGATTTCGTAATTCGTATCCGTACCTTCTGTCCGGCAAAAGCCCCCTTAACCGTCACCTTTCGTTCTTCTATATATGCGATTCCCTTGTTTGGAAATTCATAATCTGCAATTGTTACCTCATATTCACTGCCCTTTTTCATGCATTTCTCTCCTGCCTGTCTATTTCTATCATCTCTATTTTTGCTTTTTCTATGTTGCTTTTTCTATTTTTCTTTTTTCTATTTTGCTTTCTTATTTTCATGCAAGCTGCTTATCCAGCCGTATAGCATCTAAAACATCCGGCTCAATCAAACAAATTTCCAAACCAGCCCTTCTTTTTCTTCCCGGTGTCTTCCTCTAATTCCTGCCAATGATACTCTACCGTTCCCTGCTCGTCCATTTCCATCAACATAAAGGTTCTTGCTCTGCCCTCTTGTCTCGGATAGGTCAGACTTCCGGGATTTAGCAGAGTAATGTCATCCCCTCTGTCCAGATAAGGATAATGCGTATGTCCAAACATCACTATGTCCATATGATTCATAGTTCCAAAAAGTCCAAGCCGGTTCAGATCATAATTCACCATATACCGATGCCCATGCGTCAAGAATATCTGCTTGCCGCACAAATTAACAGTCAAATGGTCAGGAAGTCCAAGTCCTCCGTCATTATTCCCTGCTACAATATAAGTATCTCCATCTATCAATGAGCGTAGTTCTTCAACATCATCCTCCACATCACCCAGATGAATCAATACATCAATATAGCCGGTTCGCTCCGCCTGCTCTACTGCACGTTCTACATAATCATTTCGTCCATGAGAATCACTCACTACCAGTATCCGCATTTTTGTCCTTTCCTCTGCCTATCCTACTTTGCCTGCTCCAACACTTCCCGCATCAGCCGCAAGGCTTTTCCACGATGACTAATTGCGTTTTTTTGCTCCGGTGTCAGCTCTGCACTGGTGCATCCGTATTCCGGCAAATAAAAAATCGGGTCATATCCGAATCCATTTGCACCAGCCTCCTGATAGCCAATGATTCCTTCCATGGCAGCTTCCCGTACCACCTCTGTTCCGTCCGGAAATACCGCAGCTATTGCACAGACAAATCTTGCTGTCCGCTTCTCATCCGGCACTCCCTCCAAGCGGTCTATTATCATCTGGTTTTTAACCGAATACGGAGTATCCTCTCCTCCAAACCGATGAGAAAATACGCCCGGCTGCTTGTCCATATAATCAACCTCTAACCCGGAATCATCCGCTAATACTAATTCCTGACAACGTGCATGAATAGCTCTTGCCTTAATCAATGCATTCTCCTGAAAGGTGGTTCCGTTTTCTTCAATCTCTATATCAATTCCGGCTTCCTTCATAGACAGAATTTCATAATCCAATCCCTCCATGATTGCCCGAATTTCCTTAAGCTTATCCTTGTTTCCTGTCGCAAATATCAATCGTTTCATATCATTTCTCCTTTACTCCATCTTATTTCTTCTACTGTTTTTATTCCTTTTTCACTGGTTTTTCTCTTTTATTACTTTTGCAATCCTTCTTCCGGCTTGTTATGTCCTTCGCCTATTTATCATTGGTAAATGCTTTCAGACACAAATTACATTGCTGGTTTGTTTCGGTATTTACCCATTTATTACCATACAGGCTGATATATCCCTCACCGTCTGTAATATCAAAATTCTTGGTTCGCTCGTCCGCATCATATTCAATTGCCACCGGATGAATGGAATCCGGTGTATGGATATAAACCACCACTGCATATTTTTCATTATCCGGAAGGCTGACCGGGTTATCCATCCGAACCGTATAATAACCTGCTGCCGAGAATTTTCCCTCCTTCAGTAATATACGGTCATTCAGACTTTCAGCATTTTCAAAATTCTTTACCAGATACACCTTATAGCTGGTATCAGGACCGGTTGCATAGAAGGAAACTGCTGCCAATTCCTCTTTTTCTCCTGCCTTATAGACATTGGCAAAATAGGCGGATTCCCGGTTGTAACCCAATTGTCCGGTCCAGCCCAACAAATCAGACTGATAAATGTGCGAAAAATTATCTGCACTTCCCAGCTTGGAATAGACCACATTCGTTGTTCCGATGTTTGCATCCTCATAGGATACATAAAAGAAGCCATCCTCTCCAAACGCAGTTCCCCAGCTATTTTTACAGATAAATGCTCCATTCTCCTCCGGCTGAATGGTAAAATATTCCTTCGGGAAATTATCATCCCAGCCGACAATAATAATATCGTGATTACATGGAGCTTCTAAATTATAATAATACGCGGCACGTTCCCGGTTATAATAATTAGACCAACTGTCTGCTGCCTTCATCTGCGTATAAATAGAAGTTTCCACTGCTCCGTATTTGTAGATTGCTTCCTTAATTCCGACATAATCCTTAGAGGCAATAATCTGTGCCTCCTCCAGATGCTTTCTTGCCTTTAGGGTATCATCCGTCACGCCGTCCCCATATGAGTCATCGGACTCATATACCGGACCCTGCCAGCTTGCCAGATAGGCAATTGCCATTGTATATTCTCCGCCCTCGTTTTGATTCAGACTGAAGCTGTTGCACAGACTCATATGGTCGGGTGAAAATATCAGCTTCTCCTGCGGAGTCAGTGTTGTTTCCAATGCTGCCAGTGATGCAAATGCCCAGCAGGTTCCATAAGCTCCCTGGTCCCGCACCGGTGTCACCCGGTCAAGCTGCCGCATATCATATTGGGCAGGTAACTCTACCTCCTCTGCAATCTGTGCCATTTCAACACTTGCCTCATTATAATTCATGGTGAAATTATAATTAATATATTGTGAAATATCTGCCAGAGGCACATACAGCTTGTCATTTTCCTTTTGTACGCGGTCGGACATTTCCACCGTCGTACCGTTAATTTTGGCAGAAGCACTGTTTACATACAGACTAATGGAATTAACACCCTTCTCTATCAAAATATTTCCGTTATCATATACCTGCGTTGAACAGTTAAAGGTATCTGTCAACTGGTCTACCGGAAACATCAGGCTTCCTCTTGCACTTACATATGGCTTTGCATCTACAAAGGACAATAATTCCTTCCCCACCTGAATCGTAATTCCCTTCTGATTGTTCATATCCGCCAAATCACTCAGAAACTGGTTCACATAGGTACTTTCATCATTTGAACGCTTTACCTCTGCATCCGCATGGGATGTAATTGCCATAAATATTAAAATAATACTTACCAGCACCGCAAAGATGCTTATAATTTTTTTCAATCGTTATCCCTCTTCCGTCTTAGCTCTCTGATTTTCCGGTTATCTCTGGTTGCCGCGGCTGCTTTGGTGGTCGCGGTCCCATAAACTGATAAAAATATGCCTTAATCATGCCATTGTATATCTTTCGGTTCTTATCTGCCTTTTTCCCCAGATATTTTTCTGCTTCATCGTAGGACGTGATAATATACTTAGACCATGTATCCAACTGGTCAAAGCTCTTTCCAATCATGCGATATAACTCCGGCAGCTCCTCCTTTTCCTCCAATCGTTCTCCATATGGAGGATTCGTAATAATGAACCCGTATTTTTTCGGGTTACTAAGCTCTGCCACACTTCGCTGCTGAAAATGAATCTGCTTGTCTACTCCGGCTGCCTTTGCATTTTCCATGGCACACTTTACAATATGATAATCAATATCATACCCTTGAATATTCATCTTAATATCACGCAGAATCTTATCCTCTGCTTCTTCCCTTGCCTGCTCCCATTGCCGCCTCTGCACCAGATTCGTCCATGCCTCTGCCGTAAAATTCCGGTGCATACCCGGTGCAATATTGGCTCCTATCATAGCTGCCTCTATCGGAAATGTACCGCTTCCGCAAAACGGGTCTACTAAAATCCGGTCCCATTTCCATGGTGTCAGCATAATTAACGCTGCTGCCAGCGTTTCAGAAATCGGTGCCTTTCCTACCAGCTGCCGATAGCCCCGCTTGTGTAATGACATTCCGGAGGTATCCATTCCAATGCTGACCATATCCTTGTTAATAAATACACGTATCGGATATTCTGCTCCGGTTTCTTCAAACCACTGAACATGATAAATCGTCTTTAACCGCTCCACAATTGCTTTCTTCACAATCGATTGAATATCCGAACCACTAAATAATGCACTATTTTTTGTAGATGCCTTTGATACCCAGAACTTTCCATCCTTTGGCAGATACTGCTCCCATGGCAATGCTTTCGTTGACTCAAATAATTCATCAAAGGTCTTTGCCGGAAAACTTCCCACCTTTAACAGAATCCGCTCGGCTGTCCGTATAAATACATTTGCCCGGACAATTGCTGTCTCATCACCGCGAAATGTAATTCTGCCATCCTCAACCTGTATAATTTCATACCCTATATCCTGAATTTCCCGTTTTAACACAGATTCCAGACCAAAATGACAGGGTGCAATTAATTCTAATGTTTTCATCTTCTTACCTGTTCCTTTTAATTATATCAGAATGGTTTTATTCTGAATCATTCTAATGATTCACCTAGTAATTCTATTTTATTGTACGTTTCTGCTTCGTGCCTGTCAACACATAAGTTAAGCCGGTATTGCTACCGGCTTATCGTTAATTCCTTATTATATTGTCGTATTCCACCAACCGTATTTATGACAGGATACCCTGCCTCCGCAAGTATCCTCGCTGCCCACAAGCTGTTTGTTCCGCTCTCACAATATAGAATCAGTGTCCTGCCTCTGGGGATTCTTGCCCTTCCGGCTTGAATATCTTCATACGGAATATTCATTGCCATAGGAATATGCCCCTTTAAAAATGCTTCCTGTTGTCTTACATCTATAATAATTGCATTTTCAGCAACTGCTTTCTGGATAATATAGCGAATATTGATATTCTCAATGGTTGGCATGTAGTTCCTCACCACCCCATATTCCTTATACTCTATCATATTCAATATGTGGACTTATGTGTGTCACTCCCGTACCTTGGCATAACCGTCCGACATAACATCATACATATAAATACCGTCCTCGGCAAACACATAGCTTTCCAGTCGTTCATAAATCTCCGAATTTTCCACATATACAGAATAAAGGTCTCCCTCCATCGTCATTACGGCAGATGTGTCATAAATCTGTACCGATACATTCTCTTCCTTTATCTGACCCTCATATAAAACTATTAACTGGCTTTCATCCATTCCCTCCGGCCAGTCATATATCTGATATGTATAACCACGTATATAATCTATTTTTTCCTGTAACTGTGCTTCTGCCTGTATTTCCTCGGTTGCTTCATATGTACCCTCTGTTGTTTCTGTTCCAACCGGTATCTCTGTTCCGGTAGCTATCTCGTTATCAGTGGCAGTATTTTGACCGGCTGTTGTTGATGTTCCGTTTTTTCCCCAGCCAACCGAGCCTTGGACCGTAGCACTGTCGGTTGAACTTTGTGAACCGCCCTTCATGCAGCCCCCCATACTTCCCAGCATTCCAATGCAAAGTAATATAATTCCTGTCTTATAATATTTCTTCATATAGTTCTTCCCTCTCTTTCTCTGCTCTTATTCTTTTCCCTTATAATACAGACCTCTCTCCGACACCTGTCTGCATTCCCTATGTAAGCCAAAAGCAGCAGAGGTTACAAGCCCCTGCTACTTCTGCCTTCGGCTTAATGCCTATTCGTAATCATTGGTCGCATTACTGCTCTTATTGGTTGAATTTGAAGTCTTGTTTGAAGACTTATTTGATGCCTTGTTGCTTGCCTGATTCTTTGCCTTATTGGTAGAATCCTTACTATTAGTTTCGTTTGAATAATTGTTACTAGACATGCCTGTGTCCTCCTTCAATGTAATTACTTGTTACAACTACATTGTTAACGAAACTGCTTGTTTTTATTCATCATTTTAATTCAGATAATAATTATAAAATACAGTCTTCCACAAATCCGTATATCCGTCACCCGGAAATTCAACGGAATTGTAATGTACCAAGCCATCTGTACCGTCAAATACAAAGGTATATAAAAAGCAATTATCAGCCGGATAATACGCCATCATCGTATAGCCGTAAATACCATTAATTTCCTCGGTAGATAACACAATGGAAGTTGAATCAACCGCTTCATTATCATAGGTTGCCTGTGCAAATGCCTGTGCCATATCATATGCACTATATTCTGTCTGCATGGAGTTCAAGCCTACAATCATCTGCCCATTACCGTACTGAACCGAATTATCGAATCCGGTACCTCCGATTTCCGAAAATACATAAAAATCATCCGGCACATAGGTATATCCCACTTCATCAGAACCGATTAACATGGTTCCGTATTCCGGTGTATATCCTTCTATATCCGTTACCACCACGTTACCTGCTGATTCTGTACTACCCTCCGTACTACTTTCTGTACTATTTTCCGTAATTTCCATCGTTGATATAGGTTCTGCAGTTAAATCCTCTGTCATCCAGTCATCCCACTCTGTTGTATGGGTATTTGTATTGCTATTGGCAGTTACATTATTTTTTACAAGTAACGGTACCAGAATTGCTGTTCCCATGAACAGCCAGATAATAATACTAATCAAGGACAGTACACTTCCGACAATTCCCAAAATCATACCAACCTTCGCTTTTTTATCATACTGTGTATTCTTGTTTCCAAGCACAATTGCAATAATTCCCGGAATAACACCTAAGATTCCACAGGAAAACACAATTGAACAGATACCCAGCACTAAGCTTGGAATCCCTGACGGATTTTTTTGTTCCATATTTTTATACTCCTTCCCTCTCTCCTTTTTCACAAATGGTAATTTACTTTAACTGCTCCAGTCTGTCCTCCACCTGTGAAAGCATCTGGGTATATTTCTCCAGCTTGCTCTTTTCTTCTTCTATCTTCGCTGCCGGTGCCTTTTCTACGAACTTCGGATTGTTCAACATTCCGTTTGCACGTTTGATTTCGCCCTGCAGTCTGCCCTGCTCCTTCTTCAGCCGCTCTATTTCCTTCTCAATATCAACTAATTCCGCAAACGGCATATACAAAGCCGCATCATGAATCAAAACAGAAACCGCATCCTCTGCAATTCCGCTCTTATCTGCCTGTACGTGTACCTCACTGGCATAGCCAAGCGTAGCAAAGAATACCTTACTATCCTCAAATACCTGCCGTACCGCTTCCTTATCGGATACTACATATACGGTTGCCTTCTTGCTTGGTGCCACATTCATTTCCGTACGGATGTTACGGATGCCACGAACCGCAGCTTTGATGGTGTCTACGGCAGCCTCATCCTTTGCATAGTTCCATTCCTCGCGGAATACCGGCCACTCTGAAACCATAATGGATTCCTCTTCCTCTTGAAGATTACAGAAGATTTCTTCCGTAATGAATGGCATATACGGATGTAACAGCTTCAAAGACTGAATTAATACGGTCTTTAAGGTCCAGATTGCCGCTGCCTTTGTTTCATCCTCATCATTCCAAAGTCTTGGCTTCACCATTTCAATATACCAGTCACAAAATTCTTCCCAGATAAAGCTGTGAATCTTATCCGCAGCAATTCCCATTTCGAATTTTTCCAGATTCTCCGTTGCTTCCTTTGCCAGGGTATTGACCTTCGACAAAATCCACCGGTCTGCCTGTGTTAACCGGCTTAACTCTACCGAATCCGTATCTGCCTTTTCCATATTCATCATAATGAAACGGGAAGCATTCCAAATTTTGTTTGCAAAATTACGGCTGGCTTCTACACGCTCCCAGTAGAAACGCATATCATTTCCCGGTGCATTACCGGTAATCAGCGTAAGCCGCAATGCGTCTGCGCCGTATTTATCAATAACCTCTAACGGGTCAATTCCATTTCCCAATGACTTACTCATCTTGCGACCCTGGTCATCCCGAACCAGACCGTGGAACAAAACATGAGAAAACGGTAATTCTCCGGTCTGCTCAATCGCAGAAAATACCATACGGATAACCCAGAAGAAAATAATATCATATCCTGTCACCAATACATTAGTCGGATAGAAATATTCCAGTTCCGGTGTCTTATCCGGCCATCCCAAGGTTGAAAACGGCCACAATGCAGATGAAAACCATGTATCCAAAGTATCCTCATCCTGCTTCAGATTCTGGCTCTGGCACTTCGGACAGCTACAAGGAGTTTCTCTTGCCACGATAGTTTCTCCACAGTCCTGACAATACCATGCAGGAATCCGGTGTCCCCACCAGAGCTGTCTGGAAATACACCAGTCCCGAATATTATCCAGCCAGTTATAGTATGTCTTATCCATACGTTCCGGAACCAGCTTTAACTTACCGTCTACAACTGCCTGCTTTGCCGGCTTTGCCATTTCTTCCATCTTAACAAACCACTGTGGTTTTACCAATGGCTCTACTGTCGTCTTACATCTGTCATGCGTACCTACCATATGAGTATGCGGAACCACCTTTACCAGAAGTCCCATTGCATCCAAATCCGCTATCATTGCTTTCCGGGCTTCATAGCGGTCCATGCCTGCATACTTGCCGCCCAGCTCATTAATGGTTGCGTCATCATTTAAGATATTGATTTCTTCCAGATTATGCCGCTTGCCGACCTCAAAATCGTTCGGGTCATGTGCCGGTGTAATCTTCACACAACCGGTACCAAATTCCTTATCTACATAAGCATCCGCAATCACCGGAATCTCTCTGTCTGTCAAAGGAAGCTTTAACATTTTTCCGATAATATCCTGATACCGCTCATCCTCCGGATTTACTGCAACCGCAGTATCACCCAACAAGGTCTCCGGACGTGTGGTAGCTATCTCTACGAATCTTCCTTCTTCCCCGACTACCGGATAATTAATGTGCCAGAAATGTCCTTCCTGTTCTTCATGAATAACCTCTGCATCGGAAATAGTTGTCTGACATACCGGACACCAGTTTACAATCCGGGACCCTTTGTATATATATCCCTTTTCATAAAGCTTACAGAATACCTCTGTAACAGCCTTATTATTTCCTTCATCCATGGTGAAGCGTTCTCTGTCCCAGTCGGCAGAAGAACCCAGCTTCTTTAACTGGTTTACAATCCGTCCGCCGTATTCGGTTCTCCAATCCCAGACACGCTCTAAGAACTTTTCACGTCCCAAATCCTGCTTGTCGATTCCTTCCTTCTTCAATGCCTCAATTACCTTTACCTCTGTTGCAATTGCGGCATGGTCGGTTCCCGGCTGCCACAGGGCATTGTATCCCTGCATACGCTTGAAACGAATCAGAATATCCTGCATGGTGTTATCCAGTGCGTGTCCCATATGGAGCTGACCGGTAATATTCGGTGGCGGCATTACAATTGTGAAAGGCTTTTTGCTCCTGTCAACCTCTGCATGAAAATATTTCTTTTCCAGCCACTTACTATAAATACGTTCTTCAATCTCCTGGGGATTGTATGTCTTTTCCAATTCCTTATGCATCTTTCTCCTCCTACATCTATCAGCATTTCTAATAATTTTTCGTAAACCTTATCTGTTACAGACTACACCTATGATTCTGCAAAATCAAGTGCTTTTCCATATACCCTGCCTTGTCCTGCCATTGTCTATACCGCAATATGGTAGGATGTCAGCACTTCCTTTGCCTGTTCCTTTAATTCCGGATGCTCCGTCAGAATACCCTTGACGCAGACAAAACTGTTTTGTCGGGATTCCTCATTCTGCTTCATCCGTTCTCTTAATTTCTGTCTCCGGACATTTAAGGAATGCTTTACCTCTACCATCTCACGTTTATCGACCAGTGCTTCTAATTGCTGTAACCAGATTTCCGCATCATAGACTCCTGCCTTTTTCAAGCTGGTCAGAACCTCCTCCTGATACACGTTCAGGTCAGCCATATTTTTCTGGTATTTCTGTTCCTCTTCCCGAATCTTACAATACTGCTCCCAGTCATAGGAAAGCTCTTTTTGCGTATTCACTTCATATTTTGCATACAGGTAATCTAAATTATTAGTGTTATTCAGCCATTTAATCTTTACCTTATTTTGCAATTGGATTGCCCGGTTATGCTTCTGAAAGCAAAGACTTCGTTCTGTATTTGCCTGATTATAATTCAAAAACAGGAAAAACTCTACTACCAGCAACACTGCGGCAACTGCGGCTCCGGGAACCGTCAGCTCTATCTCAAATTGCAGCGTCACTACCAGACACGCCACTACGGTAAGCACCAGTATAACCCCGATGGCAATTGCCGCATTTCGAAGAACGGACTGCTTATGCTGCAAATTTTCTTCTTCATATTGCAGGGCTCCTTTTTCGCCCTCCAGATATTCCAAATCCCGCTTAATTTTCCCACGCATATTCTCCAGCTCCTCAAGCCTGTGAATTGCTTCCGGAATCTCCGGCTCTAATCTCAAAATCAAGCGGTATCGTTCTGCCGGAAGTTGCTTCGGAGTCTGTTGAAAGTTGTTCTTCCGTTCCTCAAGCATCAGAATCTTTCCGGCATCCTCCTCCAGTCTTTTTAAACTTCCCGGCTCCATTTGTTCTATCTTTTGAATATCTGAAAAATAGGAAGTCACCATCTCGTATTCCCGCTTCAAATCTTCCATTTCAAAGGTGGAATCCACAATCACCTCCAGATGGTGATTCAGCTCTGCCTGTTCTGTCAGGCTCTCCTGCTCCGCATTACTCATGGATTCCAGTTCTTGTTTTTCTTGCTCCGGTCTTTTTCTCAAACGACCCAGACGCTTCCATAATCCCATTTATATAACCTGCTCTCTAAATTCTTCTTTCCACTGATTCAGCAACATATCCACCCGCTGATTAAAGGCTTCATAATCCCCATGCTCCTTGTTATAAACCGCCTTCTGATAACGGACATAAGCAACAGTGCTTTCTGCATCCTCGGTGGCATCCTCCAGATTATCTGCTATCCGCACGAAATCTGCCTCCTCCATGCCGAAGGTCCTAGCCTCCTCCTCTACGGTCTCCCTCGGTGCCTCCAGCAGCCGAAGTATTACATAAGCCTCCAGCGAAGCCCGCTTCTTATTTCTCTGGTATGCTTCCAGAAAACACAGCTTGGCCTTGGTAAGCTCCATATTCTTAGCCAGTGCGGTTCCCTTATTGTGGTAGACATTTCCTAAGAAATTCTGGTCCTTAATTTCCGCTTCCCTTCGCAAAATATCATCATACAGGGAAATCGCTTTTAACATCCGTTTATACATTAAAAAGCTGTCCGCCCTTAATTTTTCTTTCTCCTCGTCCGGCAGTAATGCCAGCAGATTCTGTTTTTCGACGAATGCCTGTACCTCTTTTTCACTATAGTATTCGCCGGCAGAAAGAATTGCAGCCAGTATATTTGTAAATGTATCCTGTGAGGCAAGCTTCTCCATGACGGTAACTGCCAGTTCTTCCATACCCAGCTCTGATTTCAGCCATTGCACCAGCTTTCCCTGAAACTGTTCCGGGTTCAGCAATGCGATATTATTGTAAATGTAAAAGCACAATTCCTCATAGGAATAGACTTCTACCTTGGTATTCATAAATGTATAAGGAACCACTGCCTGTCTTGCACTACAAAGTATTACCTTACCCATGTGTCAGACCTACCTTTCTAATACAAATTCCTTCCGATATACCTTATTCGTAGTCGGATATAATTTTCCAAAGCCTTCATCCCGAATCACAACCGCTCCCTTGGTTCCGCTGTACATTTCCACCTCTAAGGACAGTCTCGTTGTCTTATTCGGTCTGGATGGCAGTCCGTGAATCTCTATGATTTCCCGCATTGCTTCCTGATTATAATGGTTCTTGTATAATAGCTCAATCCGGTTCGTATCATCCAGACATACATATATCTTGCCCCGCATGTTATACCATTCCCTTCCGCCTCTTGCAATCGGCAAAAAGGTGTCCGTCGCATCTCCGGTTAAGATACCCACATCCGAATGTACCATATCCTCTGCATTTACAATATATTTGTTTGGATTAATTACATAAGAACCGATATATGCCGCATAGCAGGCACCCTTGGTATAAATATTCTGACCGACAAACACACGCCTGCCGTTACATAGTGCATTCTGGGAATCATTTGCCCACATCTCCGTAAAGCCCACTCCCGTCAGGTATACCGCAGACATATAAGCCTCCCGCAATACCTCCTGCACAATTTCCAGAAATCTCTGGTCTAACTCCCGTTTATTATCATACAACCGGTAATATTTCATACGCTCGCGGTAATCCTTATGCTCCACCGTTACTATTTGCGGAGTTGTCCGTCTGGCAATATCCACCCGATAAAATTCCAGCCCCTCCGGACCATAATCAAACAATCCTACGCTGTTATTCCGCAGGCTTTCCGGCTGTTGGAAAATAAAATGCAGATATGCACTTGTATGTCCGATAATAAAGAATTTGTCTCCGTATAAAGAAAGCTCATCCTGAAGCATATGCAGCACCCGGAACAACGCATTGGAATACCGGTATACCGTTACCACCAGCCGCTCAATCTCTGCATCCTCATAACGATTCAGAAATTCCATAATATGTCCTTTTAAAATTACCAGCAGCACATCCTCATAGGTGTATGTGGTTTCCTGAAAGACCATTTTTTCTGTGGTTTCCAGCTTTTCCATGACCTGCTCCAGCATCGTTCCTTTCTGATGAAACCGATGCTCCAAGGCTTCACTTCCCACGTACCAGTGCTTCGTTTCTTCACCAAAAAAAGCAACATTCGGAAGAAGATAGGTATCCACCGTATTCAATTGGCATATCGACTCCGGCTCGCGGGTCTGCTGATTAAAATAACTTAACTGTGTATTCTCTGCACATACATCCATACCCAGATATAATTTCTGCATGGTTACTACCCTCCAACAGCTATAAGATTTTTAAAACCTCCTCAAATACATGACTATATTTCATGTATTCTTCCATTTCCTCTGTCAACTTATCTGCATCCCGCATTTCCTGACTGATTAACATTTGGTTCAATCGTTCAAAGCGGCTGGTCTGTTCATCCTGATTATACGCATCACTGCGGATACTGTCACTTTCCACCAGTGTTACAGCACCCATATATTCATTTCCGAAATGATACAATAATTGTTCTCCATGGAAAACTACAAATTCCCGCACATAATAACCCGGAATCCGCTCCTCCATCCGGCAAGGACGAAAATCCAAGGTCTGCAGCTCACTGGTGCCGACACTGTAATTTACAATTACCTCCTGCTGCTCCTCTCCCTTATACACCAGATAGGTCTTAAGGAACAATTCCTGCGGCAGCTCCATCACTTCTAAAAAGCTCTTAAAGAACGGCAGTACGATTCCGCGATTTAAGAACCGCTTCACCGTCCGTACCACATAATTCGTTTCTTCCTCACTCAGACGGATGCACTTGGATAAATACCATAGCTGTGCTGCCTGACTAATATCGTCCTGAATCTCCCCTCTGAGAATCTCAGTCATCAGATATTGGAATACCGAATCCGGAACCCAGTCCTCTCTTATAAAGTACATATATGCCATCTTTTTTAAGAATGCCTTCGTCACCATGGTACGATGCCGTCCCTCATAATAGGACCGGAAAATGTCCATGGCATTGTCCAGATAGGTATCGGCAAATATCATCTGTGCCAGAATGTTTTCTTCCAGCTCTCTTGCCTCTCCCAATACCACCATAGCGGTTTCCCAAAGCTTTGCAAGCTCCTTTGTATCTGCCTTATACTGGAACACTAGATATTGAATGGTTCTGTCATTATACTGACCCTTCTGATACAGATATACACACAGGGAGGTCAAAGCCTCATCCCCCAGAATATCGGTATCCGTTACGATGTAGGATGCCAGCCGGAGCAAGCGTCCAATCTCCACACCTCCATAGCCGCAGTGTTTAATTGCTTCATATGCCTTACGATTCATACCCCGCATAATATAACCGGAAATAATTTCCGCACTGTGGCTCTTTTCCAGATATTCCAAATCTACCTGCAATAGATATTTTTCCAGAATCTCGCTGTCATAATTATCCAGATAATATTCTATAATCTGCAGCAATGCCTGCTGCCGTATCTGGTAACTGACTGCCGTACATTCCAGTACATCTCTTGCCTGATTTACATCCTTGGCATCCTGAAGCTGCTTGTGGTCCATCCGACTGTAAATATATGCAAGAAATCTGGCATCGGTCGGATGATACCGGCGGCATAATTCCAAATACGCATTTACATCCACCAAGCGTTCCAGTCGATACGGAATCGTACTGGTATAGCGGTTTCCCTTCGTATCTACCAACGTAATCACCGCAGAATCGGTGATAACATCCACATATGCTACCCCATCCTGTAACGGAACCTGCTGCTCCTGCTCTAATTCCTTATGACTGACGATTACCGCCTTTATATTGGCATTTTTACAAAGCAGCCGCCGCTTAAATACAATATTGGTTAAACGTGCCGCATACTTTGGATTTACATTGTCCGGCTTTAAAAATTCCTTATAAATTACCAGCAAATGCTCATGAATGCCACCCTTTACAATCTGTCCCTCCATATAATTTTCAATGGCAGGAACCAGCTCACTGTATAAAAGCGGAGATACCGCCTTATTTTTAATTAAATTGGCATACACATACGCCAGCTCATACTCGGTCAATGTATTACTATATACCAGATACCGCAAAACCGCCTCCGGTATCGGTGCATACAGCTTCATATCCATACTGCGGATATAGGCTTCGTATATGCCTATCAGCTTAAAGCCGCAGGCTACTCCGCGTGCAAAATAATCGTGATACTCCCGTGTCTCCTGTCCGGAGCGAATCAGCATACCGCAAATAATCCGCAGAACTGCTTCATCCTTCGGATACCGCTTATCAATTTCCTGCAGCAATCGGAATAAGACCGGCTGGAACCCATGCTCTCTTCCGGCAAGCTCTACAAATATATGTATTACATCCTCTGACAAATACTCATGGTGCATACCCCAGCGAATTGCAGACAGCTCCAGATTACCGAGTGTACGAAGCATCAGCGGTTCATGGTTCCACATATCACATATTTCAAAATACAGAATCGGACTATGCACACCCTGACGATAGAGCTTTTGAATCTCTGCATACATCCAGCCCTGTCTCTCTGTCTCCGAATCATTCAGGAAAATCAAGAGCCAGAAATAAAACAGCTTCTCATTTTCTGTTTCAAAGCTCTGCCGCACCTGTAGCTTTGCCTGTTCAATGCTGGCAGCATCCTTATATGCCAAAGCCTTCAGGTAGGAATAATAACAAGCCTCCCGCACACCTGCGACCATCTGGTCCTTATCTGCGTCTATTCTCCGAAATTCCTCCTCTACCATAGCCTGATTATTCGCCAATATATTCATGTGCAGGATTCCCAACCGGTAAATGGATTCATCCCTGCAATACTGCACCAGATTCCGAAGGGCGAACAGCGTCTTTTCGATATAACTGTCTAAGCCCAGTCTTCCGGTCCGATACTCCAGATAATTTACAATCAGGCTGTGCTGATGTACTTTTATCATATGGTGATTCGTAAACAGACGCGGAGGCTCCATATGATACTCCTTTGAGGTACTTACCACTACCTCAACTTCTATTTTCTGATAAATATTCTCAATCGTAAGGTGAGCGATATTTGAGCCTTCTTCTATGTATTCCGGGAATATCATATAGTCTAACAGATATTTATTGCCAACAAAATCCTCGGTACTGATATACCGCTTGATTGGCTGCAAAAAGCGGGCATCCGAAGTAACCGAAGCATTCAAATATCCCCATGTATTTCGGCTCACCGGAATCGAGTGCTTCTCGGCTGACTCATGGTACGGCAGCTGCTGCTTCCGTTCTGTTACTTCTAAAGACAGGGAACGCTTCTTATGCGTATAAATCAGAAATTCTTCCATTGCCTGACTGGCTGACAGGCTATGCGTCAGACTCTCATATACTCTGGCATACATCGGCTCCTTGCTTAAAAAGGTCCGCTTAAATTCCGGAGACGAAAAAATACGGACAGCCTCTGTCCAGCTTGTTTCTGCCAGACTTGCAAACTGGAACATATCATTTACCGCACCCATGGATGTCTCCACTGTCGGTGCAACAATCTCTATCTCGTACGGAATACGAAATTCGCCTCCATCTGTTACCAGATATAAGATACCGTTAATTTTCTCCCCTTTTTCCCATTTTCCGGCATCAAATGTCAGTTCGACAGTCTGTGATTTTCCAATAAAATTATGTGGTTCTACCTTGAACAGATAACGACTGTCATAAATCATTCCCTTCATTCTACAGTCATTTTCAGAACTTATCTCCAAGGTTGTCTGATAAACAGAATCTGCTTCTATATTCAGATGTAAATGATCTGTGGATATTGCCACCTTTGGACGATTGCGGTTAAATTCGCCCTTGGCATATTGTTCAACCTTCTCTTTCATCTACAACACCCTTGCCAATCCTTCCTTATGTGAAGTATAATAAATAATAGTTAACTACATTATAGCAGAATTTGTCAAATTAGAAAAGAAGGAGAGGTATATTTTTATGTTACAGCCAGCAGACCAGTTTCATGGCAGTGATTTAGAGAAGGTAGAACAGCTCTATCACATTCGTCGAGAGGACATCCGACCATTTGCATCCAATGTGAATCCTCTGGGTATTTCTCCAATCTTAAAGGATGCCCTGCGGGAACATCTGGACATTATCAGTGATTATCCTGACCGGGAATACCGCGATTTACGTGAAGGTATCCATAATTACACCGGTGCGGAAATGGAGCATATCCTTCCGGGCAGCGGCACTACCGAATTAATTTCTACATTTATTCATACGATAAAACCAAAAAAGGCGATTGTAATTGAACCGACCTATTCGGAATATAAACATGACCTGAAAGCTATTAAGAGTGAAATTATAGATTATGTTCTGGAGGAAGCGAATGATTTCCATTTAAATCCAGCGGATTTGTGCCAGAAGCTTGATGATTCCGTAGATATGGTTATTCTCTGCAATCCGAATAATCCGACCTCAACCTGTATCAGCATCAGTCAGGTTCAGGAATTGGCAGAAGCCTGTCAAAAAACCTCTACCTTCCTTCTGGTGGATGAAACCTATGTTGAATTTGTAAAGGATGTTTCTCTGGTATCTGCTATTCCGTTAGTGAAAAAATACAATAACCTGATTGTATTACGTGGTGTATCCAAATTCTTTGCAGCTCCGGGCTTGCGGCTGGGCTATGCCTGCACCTCAAATAACAAGCTGCTCCGTTATATTATACGCCATGGAAATCCATGGACGATTAATTCGGTTGCGGCTTATGCGGGAACGGTTATGTTTACCGACACCGAATACATTGAACGCACCCGGACTCTGATTCAACAGGAGCAGAGCCTAATCTGTTCTGCTTTAAAGAGCCGGAAGACCATTCGTGTATTTGAACCTTCTACTAATTTCGTTTTATTGAAGATAGAAAAAGAAGGTGTCGATGCTCCGGCTGCATTTGAGCATTGTATCCGCAAGGGTTTGATGATTCGTGACTGTTCGAATTTTCTGGGACTTAATTCCTCCTATATCCGCTTCTGTTTCCTGAAGCCGGAGGATGATGATGTTTTAGTTAATACGCTGTTGGAGATTCTGTAACTCCCCTTGCCCGCAGCCTTGCCTGCTTGGGGGTCTCCTCCTTGAACTTCTTATATATCCGAATGAAATGGCTGGCATCTGCAAATCCGGTTTCCTGTGCAATATAGCTCATGTCATAATCACTATACAGGACCAGCTCTTCCGCCTTTGAAATTCGGATATATTCTATGTATTCCTTGCAGGAGCGTCCGAATTGCAGACGGAATTGCTTTGCAAAATTCGAGTAGCTCATGTTGCTGCGTTGTGCCAGATCCTGCACCTGAATGGTTTCAAAGGAATGATTATCTATATATTCTAATACAGAATCAAATATTTCCGAATGATATTCCTTTGCTTCCTGCATCTGTATATGCTCCTCACAATCCCATGCCCGTACAATCTGCAGCATAATATCCGCAAGATTGGAATAGACCTTAAGCTCATAACCGAACCGTCTGGAATCCAGCTCATGCAGACAATCTTCAATTCGCTCCGCCAGACAAAGACTTTGCTGCTCCTCCCTTGTAAATATCATCGGCTGCTGTTCCTGCACAGATGCAAGCACATTCTTTATCTTCGGCAGATATACATTCGGAATCCGAATCGTATTCAAATCAAATTTAACAACTGCATAATTCACCGGCTGCTTTCGTGTCGGCTGGATGCGATGCACCATTTTGGGTGGCAGCACAATTACCGAACCCTCCTGTAGTGTATAGCGGTATTTTCCGCAATCCACCTGAATGCTTCCGCTTGTCACATATAAGAGCTCAATAAAATAATGCCAATGCCCCTTTACCCGAAACTCCGGGTCCCGCACCCGCTCCATATATATCTGATAGGGTGTGTTCATGACATCTATATATTCAAATAATTCCATTTGTACTCCTCCTGTGATGTGTGTATGCAAGTGATTTCATTTCATTATATCATGTTTTAGAGGTTTGTTCTATTTTTTTGTGTTTCTATTATAGTAGCCTTTTATTTTATTTCTTATAATCAAGCAAGAATCAAACAAATACCGAATAGGAGGAATTATCTATGTTACATGAGCTTGTAAAACAGAATTTGAATACCTGCATTTTACCATTTTGGGAGTCTATGATAGACAAGGAATTTGGCGGTTATTATGGTCTTTTGGATTTTGACCTGCATCTGGACAAAAAGGCAATCAAGGGCTGTATCTTAAACAGCCGGATTCTCTGGTTCTTCTCAAATGTATACCTTACAACCAGAGACATTTCCGTTCTTCCGTATGCAGAGCATGCCTATGAATTTCTAAAGACCTACTGCTTGGATGCCGAGTACGGCGGTATCTACTGGTCCATGACCTATGACGGTGTGATTGATGATGCAACCAAACATACCTATAATCAAGCATTTGCCATCTACGCATTGTCATCCTACTATGACGCAAGCCACAACGAAGAAGCCCTGAAGCTGGCTATGGATTTATTCCATGTCATCGAAACAAAGTGCCGGCTGGGTGACGGCTACGGTGAATCCTATACCAGAGACTTTGTTCCGAATGTAAATGATAAGTTATCGGAAAATAATGTCATTGCGGACAAGACCATGAACACGCTACTTCACGTCTGCGAGGCATACACGGAATTATATCGTGTCAGTCATAATGAAGATGTTCGTGCCAGATTATACTGGACAACTGCCGAATTTTATCATTCGGTATATAATCCGGAGCTTCATCGACTTGAGGTATTTTTTGACAAGGATATGCATTCGATTCTGGATTTGCATTCCTACGGACATGATATTGAAGCTACGTGGTTAATAGACCGGGCATTAGAGGTATTGGATGATGCCGAGCTTTCTAAGACTATGGCACCTATGATTTTGGATTTAACCGAGCAAATTTACTCGGTTGCTTACGAGAATCATTCGGTTATGGCGGAATGTGAAAAAGGAGTTGTCCTTACTACCCGTATCTGGTGGGTACAGTGTGAAGCAATCATCGGCTTTTATAATGCATACCAAAAGACAAATGATCAGAAATATAAAACTGCCGCAGAGAACATCTGGCAGTACATTAACGAACATCTGATTGACCCGCGTTCCGGCTCGGAATGGTATTCTGAGGTGGATGCAGACGGTCTTCCGACCAGCAAGAAGCCAATCGTAGAGCCATGGAAATGTCCATATCACAACGGCAGAATGTGTCTGGAAATCATGAAGCGTTATGCACAGTAATTGTAAAAACAAAAAACATTTTATAATTGAACTTAAGGAGGACAAGCAATGCTACCAGTAAATCCAAACGCTACGAAGGAAGCCCGCGAGTTGCTTCAATACTTATACGATACAGCCGGAAATCACATGATTACCGGACAACATACACAGACAGTTCCTATGGAGGAGCGGGAGCATATCCATAATTTAACCGGAAAATATCCAAAGCTGCAGGGCTTTGAGTTACTTTCCTATTCACCAAACATTAACTATAACGATACTTCCGAGGAATGTCTGACCGAGGTTGTAGAAAACCGCAATACGGTATCGACTGCCTTAAGCTGGGCAAAAGAAACAAACGGAATTGTCAGCTTCTGCTTCCATTGGTTTTCTCCAATCGGTGGAAAAGATAAGAGCTTCTATACACGTAATACCGACTTTGACCCTTGTCAGGTATTAATCGAGGGAACCCCGGAGCGAACTGCTTTCTTTCATGACTTAGATGTAATTGCAGTGGAATTACAGAAGTTCAAGGATGCACAGATTCCGGTTCTCTGGAGACCATTGCATGAATCAGAAGGCACATGGTTCTGGTGGGGTTCCAAGGGTCCGGAGGTTGCCAGTCAGCTATATCGGCTGCTTTACCATTATTATGTAGATGTTAAGCAACTGGATAACCTGCTGTGGGTGTGGAGCTGTCAACTAAAGGAAGGCTATCCGGGTGACGATTATGTAGATGTGGTATCCTGGGATATTTATCTCCCTGCACATACTGCTACCGATTATAAAGAACAGTACGAGGAATTAACCGCAAATACCAGCCGCAAAAAGGTGGCTGCCTTGTCTGAGGTCGGTGTCATTCCGGACATTAAAATGCTTGAGACAAGCCAGGTTCCATGGGCATATTATATGACATGGTCGAAGGAATTTTGTCTGACCGAGGAATACAATTATGATTCTGCTTTACAGGAAATGTATAACAGTCCTTATGCGGTTACCTTAGAATAATTGCAAATGGCACCACGTAATTCCAAATGATTTAAAATGATTTGAAAGAGTTTGAAAGGGCAGTCTACTGTTTTCAGTAGGCTGCCTCTGTTTTGCGATATTCCATTGTATATAAATACTGTCCGGATTTTATTTTCTTTTTGCCGGTATTCTTCATGCCGCATTTCGTATACTTTGTTACCTTCAGCTGTGTATCCGTATCTAATACGCAGGGAATCCCTGCTTCTGCCGCTTCCTGAAACGGATGCGCCAATACCTTTTTCATATATCCTTTTCCCTGAAACTCTCTTAATACGACTACCATCGAAACAGCAACGTAGTCCTTCTCCTTCTTATATAACTTCGCATACAGCTCTCCGCTGGAGCTTGCCACTGCCATTACGCCCGAAAATGTCATTTCCCGCAGCATCCGGAATACCATATGGATTGCAGGCTTGATTTTCAGCTTCGTTTTCTTATGCCAGTACGCAAGGAAGCCTTCATGCCGGTCGGAGGTTGTATATAACACTCCCTCCTTATAAAAATATTCTGTCATGATTTCAAAGGCTTTTATCATATCCTCTCTTGATGCGGTTGCCGCTATACCGTCATTTTCCGCAACAAATGCTTCCCCTATACGAGTACCGTACTGAATCAATTCTTGATTTGTCATATATTCTACTTTTTGCATAAATCGTTCTTCCCCCTTTCTTCATCTATTCAGCATCCATGTCAATATGTAACTACCTTTACCTTAGAACCGCATATTTGATAATTAAACTGCAACTAACATCTTTATATTAGTTACAACTAACTATCTTGTCAACAAAAAAGTTAGCCGAAGCTAACTTTTTAGACTTTACTTAAATTATATCGCCTATAATTCATAGCCGTTTTTCTTTAGCAGCACGCGGGCAGTATCTATGGAATCAATTCCCATCTTATTCTTTACCGGAGCAAATTCTTTTTCCCGATCAATCTCAAACACCAGGCAATCCTCCATTTCGTGAATCAGGTCTAATGCGAGCGTTTCGTATTTATATGCATTCGGCTTCGTTGGATTGACCAGCACCCCGGAGGCATCCATATACGGAACCGCTTTTTTTACCACATGAAGCGGCATCTGAATCTCTAGAGTTTCCTTTAACCGTTGAATCGGGAACAAATAATTTAGTGTCACACCATACCCATATGCCAGGGAACCGTCCGCCTGCCTGAGATTCTTCATTTCCTCGGACAATTCATAATATTCTATAATATGCGGTTTTCCGTTTTCCTTACAGATAGCTCCTACCTTTTCCTCGGAATTTGATTTGCGAACCACCTTGGCACCACACATTTTCCCGCTGTCAATGGTTGCACCCAGAAATACCGGGTCTGCAATCCGCTGTAATACATTATCCACCGAGAATACATTTATCCATTTCACGTTAGAGGAAAATATATGCTTTAATAGTCCGACTCGTTCCATCGAGCGGAACCAGCCTCCGTTTCCGTTTGGTGCCATCGCAAGGGAATACTTTGAGGTCATCAATATCCTTCCCTGAAAATCTGTAACCGGATTTAACTCCTGTACAAAAAAGGTTACATAGTCTGCATTGTATCCAAAATAGTCATGCTCCTCAAAGAAATTAACCGTACTGGTATAATTAATGTCACTCGTCATAATATAAAGCGGAATCCATGTACCTGCCTGCCGAACCACATCCATGGTATGCTCCAACAGCAGTTCAAAAATTGAAAGCTCCCGCGTAATTCCCATATTAAAGCAGCCCTTCGGCTTATCATAGCCCAAGCGGGTTCCCTGACCACCCGCCAACAGCAATAATGCCAGCTCACCTCGCTCAATACTCTGGATACCGACCTTTCGATAATACTCCTGCTGTGCCTGAATATCCGCCAATGCCAATGCCCCTAACGGTTCTATCACTCCGGTATTCGTCTTATGCTCTTTTTGGACATAATCCATAAAGGACCAGTCCAGATTCGCAATCTGTGCAAACAGCTTTTCCTTTTTACGATGTGACAATTCACCTACATAAGTAAGTAAATGCTCCTGATGATATTTCTTTACGAACTGTATTACCTGTTCTTCCATACTGCGTACCCCCGGATTCTTTCTGTCTTCCCCACTCTCTATTTATACGCTCGCGTAGTAATACTGAGTCTTATATTCTTTTCCGTAATTCATGTCTGACTTTAGTTCCCGCTCAATCAGAACAAACGCAGATTCGATTACCTTGTCCATATCATAGTATCGGTATTCTGCCAACCGGCCTCCGAACAAGACGTTTTTCTCCTGCTTTGCCAATTCTTCATACTTCTGATATAATTCCTGATTTCTTGCATCATTTACCGGATAATACGGCTCCATGCCCTCCTGCCATGTAACCGGATATTCTCTGGTAATTACAGTCTTTTCCTGTGTACCAAATTCAAAATGCTTATGCTCAATAATACGGGTATACGGTGTCTCTCGGTCTGTATAATTCATCACAGCTACGCCCTGATAATTTCCCATATCTAATAGCTCTTTTTCAAATCTCAGGCTCCGGTACTCCAGCTTTCCATAGCAATAGTCATAGTATGCATCCAGCATACCGGTATACAGTACCTTTTCACCCATTTCACTGTATATATCACGTTTTTCATTATAATCTGTGTTAATTTCCACATCGCAGCCATCAAATAAGGCATCAATCAGTACATTATAGCCGCCAAACGGAATCCCCTGATATAAGTCATTAAAATAATTATTATCAAAGGTATACCGCACCGGAAGCCGCTGAATGATAAAAGCCGGCAACTCGCTGCAATCTCTTCCCCACTGCTTTTCCGTATATTCCTTTACTAATTTACGGTAAATGTCCACACCTACCTGCTGAATAGCTGCTTCCTCCAGATTACACGGCTCTCCGGTAATGCTTTGGCTCTGCTGTGCAATTCTTTCCTGAGCCTGCTCCGGAGTTTTTACATCCTGCCACATTTTGGTAAAGGTATTCATATTAAAGGGGAGATTATATAACTCTCCATGATAATTTGCAATCGGTGAATTGGTAAACCGGTTAAAGCTCACCAAGGAATTTACAAATTCCCACACCTTCTTATTACTGGTGTGAAAAATATGGGGACCATATTTATGCACATTAATGTCTGCTATTTTTTCACAATACAGGTTACCGCCAAGATTCTGACGTTTTTCCACTACCAGACATTTTTTACCATTTGTCGTTGCGGCATATGCAAATGTACCTGCAAACAGACCACCGCCGACAATCACATAATCGTATTTCTTCATACTTCTATATCCTCTTCTTTTACTTCCTGAAACACGAATTCTCTCTCGTCCTCTTCTCCAAACGCCTCCGTACTATCTGACTTTAACAGCACCAGTACCGTCTGAAACAGCAATTGAATATCCTTAAAAATACTGTAATTTTCAATATACATCATATCCATCATCAGCTTATCCTTCGGTGTCGTATTATATTTGCCGGACACCTGTGCATAGCCTGTAAGTCCTGCCTTCACACGAAGCCGATACTTAAATTCCGGCAATTCCTCGGTATATGTGTATACATTTTCCAGCATTTCAGGTCTGGGTCCTACAAAGCTCATTTCACCCTTCAGAATATTTAATAGCTGCGGAAGCTCGTCGATGCGTGTCTTTCGCAAAATTCGTCCCGGCTTTGTAATACGGTCATCATCCTTTGTAACCGAACTGTTTTCTACATGCTCTCGCATGGTCCGGAACTTATATACCCGGAAAATCTTTCCGTTAATCGTTGCCCGGTTCTGCTTAAATAACACCGGACCGCCGTCATATAGCTTAATTGCAATTGCACTGACTAACCATATAGGAAGTGTAACAATTCCCATTAACAGGGATAATCCGATGTCCATGGAGCGTTTCATAATCCGCTGCTCCATCGTCAGCCCCTTTACATTGTAATTCAGAAGCGAAATATCATCCAGCAGATAGAACTCGGAGCTAAATTCCATAACGTCTTCTATCTCCGGATTAAAATACACATTCTTTCTTGTCCGATAACAATAGTTGCATACCTCTGTACGCAGATGAATCGGTATATCATAAATAAATACCGTATCGGCATCCTTTAGCTTGCGTAACAGCATTTTATCCCGATAATCAAATATATCCACAACCTCATACTGCTTCTGGTACTTTCGCAGTCCTCTGGCAATCTCGTCTAAGCTTGCCTGTGAAGATGTTACCACACAGCACTTTTCCGGTTGGTGAATCTTAAAGAACAACGCATTTCCCGCATATACCGCAATGATAATTAGTATTAGCTGCAATATATATGCCAGTACCAAATCCGTCAAGCTTCGCAGACGGAACGCATAAATACTTGGTGTAACCGTATTCATAATCATTAACTGCAAATACGAAACAATATCCGTACACAATATCGCCAGTGCCAGTGAATAAATGATGGGCTTACTCTTTCTTCGTCCAACATCATATTTTCCGTAAATAGACAAGAACAATAAACCCACTATCACGTAGGTCGTAACTGTAATACCCAGTGTACGTGAAAGCTGCATCAACGCAAAGTTCTCGCGGCCCAGCAACAGAATGTAAACCACCATAATTGCCAGATAAAGCAGCCCCTTTATTACCATCCATAAAATCGTTTCAAATCTGCGAAGTTTCACGCTTCTCATAGCATACCTCATAATTCAGGTCTTTCTAAAATCCTGTTTGTTATCTGTCAGGAAATGCCAACGCATTCTTTCAACTATTATAGTTGTTATCTACTATTTTGTCAAAACTACTTCAAAGATATACGCTGCCTGCTTTGCCGTATAATTCTTTGCCTCCGAATCTGCCTGTCCCGGCATTCCGTCCAGATATACACAGCCCCCGTTTTCTCCCAAAATAAAATATCGTAATTCTCCCGTATAATCTACCAGAATCGGATAACCGTCAAAGCTTTCGCCTGTATTCTCCAAGCGGTCCTGATAGTCCGGAATCGGCTCAATGTGAAGCACTGCATAATCCTCCCACTCCGGCATCTGCACAGACAACAGCATACTGACTGCATCATAATCCGCGGTTACCGTAGACGGGGAACAAATGATATAAGCAGAATACGGCATTTCCTCCCGAAATACCACATGGTAATCTTCAAACACCGGCTCTGCACCCATACCGGTTATCAAATCTGTTACGGTTTCATCCGCAGAAGCCGGGGTGATGGCAGTTCCCATCTGCGCCAGCTCCGTATATAGCTTATCCAATGTAATGGTACGTTTTTTCACCAAGTCAGACCAGTATTTGACCTCATACGTCATGTCATATACGGTCAGATACATCTGTTCCTCTTCGGATACGGTCTTGGTATTCTCCTGACGATAAATCGTGACTGCATCATCCGTATATACTGCTTCCCATTCCTCCAAGGAAGGTGCCTGTTCCGGACATTGCAGCGTTACCTTCTTGCCCTTTACGTTTAACATAAACTGCGTATCATATGCCGCAATCAAAGATTGATTGTAAACCCAGAGCGTCTGTGTCTCCGTAAATACATACTTCTGACCGTTTACCTCAAATGAAAATCTGGCTCTGGTTCCCGGATTCTCTGCCGGTGCGACAGCCGCCGGAAGTTCAACCGGTATCTTCCGATAATTCTGGCTTACGCTTGGCGGAATAATTTCCATCGTTGACGCTGCTCCGGCTTCCTCTCCCCCATTGGAAGGAGTCGCGTCTGTCTCTTTGCTTGCCTTACACCCGGTTATCAACAGCCCGAACATTCCCAATATCAGGCATAACCATACTATACGTCCTCTCATTTTGACCCCCTGATTATAAATTATATGATTCCAGAACAGGAACGCCTTAGCGTTCCTGTCATGTAAGCTCTTTTATTCCGTTTCCTGTGTTTCTTCTACAATGGAAATTCCCAATTCCTCTAACTGCTTTTCGTCTACCGTATTCGGTGCCTCACTCATCAGACAGGAAGCATCCTTTACCTTCGGGAATGCAATTACATCCCGGATGGAATCCTGCTGTGCCATCAGCATTACCAGACGGTCCAAGCCGTATGCAAGACCTGCATGTGGCGGTACACCATACTTAAATGCATTTAACAGGAAACCAAACTGTTCATACGCACGTTCCATGGTAAAGCCAAGTGCCTGGAACATTTTCTCCTGTACATCGTTCTGGTGAATACGAACCGAACCTCCGCCGATTTCCGTACCATTTAACACAATATCATATGCCTTTGCCCGAACTCTGCCCGGCTCTGACTCAATATATTGCAAATCCTCCTCCATCGGCATTGTAAACGGATGATGCATTGCTTGGTATCTCCCAAGCTCCTCACTCCATTCAAGCAACGGAAATTCTGTAATCCATACAAACCGGTATTCATCCTTATGAAGCAGACCAAGCTGATTTGCTATCTCCAGACGCAACGCTCCCAGTACATCATAGACCAGCTTGCTCTTATCTGCGGCAAAGAGCAACAAATCTCCCGGCTTACCCTGCATTTTCTCAATCAGAGCAGCCATTTCTTCCTCCTTCATGAACTTTGCAAAGGATGACTTATAGCTGCCGTCCTCCTGAATTGCAATATATGCAAGTCCTTTGGCTCCATATCCCTTTGCAAAATCAACCAGAGCATCTATCTTCTTTCTTGGCATAGCACCCTGTCCGTTTGCGTTAATTCCCCGCACACTTCCGCCATTTTCGATTGCACTCTTAAATACAACAAATTCACAATCCTTTACAACCTCTGTCACATCACATAATTCCATACCAAACCGCAAATCCGGCTTATCGGAACCAAACCGTTCCATAGCCTCACGATAGGTCATCCGTTGAATCGGAAGAGAAACCTCCACACCCAGCACTTCCTTGAACAATCTTGCCAGCAGGCGTTCATTCACATCAATAACATCATCCACATCTACAAAGGATAATTCCATATCTATCTGTGTAAATTCCGGCTGACGGTCTGCACGTAAATCTTCATCCCGATAGCATCTTGCAATCTGGAAATAACGGTCATATCCGGAGCACATTAATAACTGCTTATATATCTGTGGAGATTGCGGCAATGCATAAAATTGTCCCGGATGCACCCGGCTTGGCACCAGATAATCTCTGGCTCCCTCCGGTGTAGACTTGCACAAGGTCGGAGTCTCAATTTCAATAAAGCCTTCCTCTGCAAGAAATGCCCGCGTCAGAGTTGCAATCTTGCTTCGCATCATAATATTTCTCTGTAAATCCGGACGGCGAAGGTCCAGATAACGATACTTCAGGCGAAGCTCCTCCTTCGTCTTACTGTTCTCCTCAATCGGGAACGGCGGAGTATCTGCTTCTGCCAAAATCCGGATGTCCGTTGCGATTACCTCTATATCACCGGTTTTTAAGTTTTCATTCACAGCACCGCCACGCTTTGCGACCGTACCGGTAATGGCAGCTACATATTCTGCCCGCAGCTTTTCTGCCTTGGCAAAGCTTTCTGCTCCGCACTTTGCTTCTTCAAAAATAACCTGTAGGATTCCGCTTCTATCCCGTAAATCAACAAAGATAATTCCACCCTTGTTCCGGCTCTTTTGTACCCAGCCCATTACGGTTACGGTATCTCCTATCATCGTATTATTTACTTCTGTACATCTGTGGCTTCTGTGAAGCCCCTGCATTGACTCTGCCATTTTATAGCCTCCTTACATTCTATCCGCAAAAAATTCCTCGAACTGTGTATATCCTTCTGCTTCCATCTGTTCTTTCTGGAATTTCTTATTTTTCTTCATGATTGCAATATTTACGATTGCACCGTCTTCTCTTGCCTTCTTCGCCTGATTTAAAATCACAAGCAACTTATCTGCCGGCATATTCTTTTCGATTAAATATGCTACCTTGTGACCGGTTCCCGGAATCTGGAAATCCCGCTCTAACAACAGCATGATGATACGTTCAAATCCAATCGAAAAACCACAGGCAGGTGTTGCCTGTCCGGTAAATCGTCCTATCATTTCGTCATAGCGTCCGCCGCCACCGACAGAGCCGCCAAATTCATCCATGGATATTTCAAAAATCGGTCCTGTATAATAAGACATTCCGCGTACCAGCGTCGGGTCAAATGCCATCTTAAAGTCTGCACTCTTGGTACTCTCAACACTGGCAATAATGGTCTTTAGATTCTCTGCAACCTCGTCCGGCAGACATTCGCCCAATGTGTCTTTTAAATACTGTACTCCGGCAGCATCGGCTGTTATCTTTCCGAACAAATCCAGATATTTACTTACGGAAGTCTCCGCATAGTCTTCCTTTAACAGTTCTTCCCGCACACCGTCAAGCCCAATCTTATCCATTTTATCCAGTATGATAAATACAGTGTCATAGTCAGCCTCGGCAAATCCGCTGTAAGCTGCCATTGCCTTTAAGATTCGTCTGTCATTGATACGAATGGTAAAATTATGGAAGTCCAGCTTGCCTAACAATGTCGTGGTAGCAAGAATTAATTCAATCTCCGCCAGAATGGTAGGCTCGCCTAAAATATCAATATCACACTGCATGAACTGTCTGTATCTGCCCCGCTGTGGCCGGTCTGCTCTCCATACATTTCCCATCTGTAATGCCTTAAACGGTCCCGGCAGCTCATTTGCATGATTGGAATAATACCGGGAAAGAGGAACCGTCAGGTCATATCGCAGACCACCGTCTACCAAATCCAGCTCTTCCTTTGCTTCCTCAAGCTTTAGTTTTTCTCCCCGCTTTAATATCTTGAATATCAGCTTTTCATTTTCTCCGCCCTGCTTACTGTTCAGATTCTCAATATGCTCTACACATGGGGTTTCTACTGAACAGAATCCAAAGGTCTTATAGGTATCTTTAATTAATGCAATACAATAATCCCGAATTGCCATCTCCTTTGGTAATATGTCCTTCATGCCGGTTACGGGCTTCTTCTTCATTGCCATCTGACTGTCCTCCAAATTTATATATTCACACTTATTCTTGATTTTCTACTACAGTAATGGATTTTCCTTCAATTTCTTCCAGCTCCTCCACTGTACTCTGATTATGAATGACACTTTGAAATGCAAGAAATACCCGCATATCAAAATTCTTTACCTCATCTATCAGCAACCGGATTGCGGTATCAATATCAAACGCTTTCCGGTAAGGCCGGTCGGAAATTAACGCAGCAAACACATCGCATACCCGCAAAATTCTGGCACCCAGCGGAATCTCTTCCCCTTGCAGGTTAAACGGATAACCGGATCCATCATAGTTTTCATGGTGATACAGCACCATATTACATATATTGTCGGAAAAACCCTCCTGTCTCAGAATCTGCTCCCCAAGCTGGGCGTGCCGTCTGATATACCGGGTCTCCTCTATTTGCATGGTGTCCTCCTGCCGCCCATATATGTAACGGCTGATTTTCAGCTTACCAATGTCATGCAGTATCCCCGCCAAGGCTATTTCCTGAACTTCTTTTTCGGGCAAGCCCAATTCTCTTGCAAGCTTACCTGCCAAATCACTTACACAGATTGCATGCATCAATCCGGCATTCAAATCTTCGCTTAAATAATTGTTAATGGTGTCACCACTAAATACATCTCTTGCTGTATCCATCTTATCTTCCACCGCCTTATTGCCTTACGCGAGTTCGTGAAGTCCCAACTCATCTAACTTCTGCCGAAATCCATCCCGCTTCCGTCCTATCATTTCCTGAGTTCTTCGTATATAATCCTCCAGATTCTTAACTGTCTCTATCCGTTCAATTCGATTCTCTGCCGGAAAGGTCAGCTTCGTGGAGGTTCCTGCACCTACAGCTATAATATCCATTTTTTCTTCCATAATCAAGACATTATAAAGACATTCTTTTCCGGGCTTTGCATATCCGACATTTTCCAGATTTCCCGGTATATTTTTCTGCCGATACAAATAATACGGAACCATACCAAGCCGTCTGGCATATGCATCGCCCAGCATAAGCATTTCATTCGTACTTCCCTTAATACTATCCTGATACCGTTGCATCTGTATATTCAGCTCTGCGGTTCGTTTAATTGCAAGGGAATGTATCGTCAGGCTTTCCGGTGCCATTTCGTAAATGCAATCCAATGTATACCGTATATCATCCAGTGTTTCTCCCGGAAGCCCTACTATCATATCCATATTAATGTTATCCATGCCACAGTCTCTTGCCATACGGTACGCCTGCTCTGTCATGTCTGCCGTATGCGCGCGTCCAATATATTCCAACGTCTGATTGTTCATGGTCTGTGGATTAATGCTGATTCTTGTAACCGGCTTCTCATGCAGCATCCGGAACTTTTCTTCGTCTAAGCTATCCGGTCTGCCTGCTTCTACCGTAAATTCCCGTACATACTGCGTATCAAACAATGTGTAGACCTTATCAATAATCTGTGCCAGCGAATCCGTATCCAGTGCAGTCGGTGTACCGCCACCCATATAGACTGCCACCAGCCGTTTGTTACGGTAAGCCTTGGCTACATATTCCAGCTCCTGAAATACAGCATTCAGATATGCCGGAATCTCATTTTGAAAGCGTTCGATCGGATACGAAGCAAAGGAACAATACAGACAACGGGACGGGCAAAACGGAATTCCTATATATAAGCAATACTCCTCGGTATAACGAAAGGGTTCCAGTAATCTCTGCTCCTGCTTTGCAACCTCATAACAAATCTCGCCCTTCTGTCTGGTAGTCAGATACAGCTCCTCGTATTCACGAACAATATCCTCTATTTCCCAACCGGACTCTAAGCGGGCAGTTGCAAATTTCGTAGGACGAACTCCCGTCATGCTTCCCCAAGGCAGTGTCTTTTTACAATATCGGCTTAATAAATGATAGGCTGCCGCTTTAATCGGATTTCTCGCTTCCTTCTTTTCCTTATAGAAGCACTCTGCAACCTCCTCATCCAGCTTCTCGCCAGACTCCCACAGACTCATCGTTACCCGCTCCGATGTAAACTCCGCCTGAAAGGTAAGTCTGGTATCAGCCTCTGTCAGCACAATCTTTTCTCTTGGTATAAACGCCTGAATCATGGTACGAAAATCGTTGTCATAATCCGGCACTGTCTGATTTAAATATATCAAAGCAACGCTCTCTCTCTAATACTCTGCTAAAAACGGATTGGATACTTTTTCTTTTCCGATGGTGGTCCGTTCATTATGTCCCGGATACACCTGTGTATCATCCGGAAGCACCAATAACTTCTCCCGAATATTTTTTACCAGTTGAATCCCATCTCCGGTTGGAAAATCTGACCTTCCGATGCTTCGGGAAAACAAGGTGTCTCCGCAAAAAAGCATATGATTTTCCTCCAGATAATAGCATATGCCGCCCTTGGTATGTCCCGGAACCAAAATACAGCGGAGCTTTGTTCCCAGCATTTCGATTTCCTGTCCGTCCTCTAACTGGACATCCGGCTTCAGCGTTACTACCTGTGGGCAAAACATTGCCGACAGATTCTTACGTGGGTCTCCGAGTACCTCTACTTCCTCTGACGCCGCATACACCGGAACCTGGTGTCCTATAAGCTCCAACAGTTCCTGTACGCCACCTATATGGTCAATATGACCGTGTGTTAATAAAATTGCCTTACAATGCAATTGCTGATTTGTGAGCATATTACTTAGAAATCTGGCATTTGCAGCCGGGTCAATCATAATTGCATCCCGCGTTTTCTCGTTATATACCGTATAACAATTCGTTGCAAAATCACCTAGTTGATTGGTAATTACAATTATGGATTCCATATCTTTACTCCTTTAACCCATGGTTCGTTCAATGTCAATAATATCATCTATATTCCGTATCTTGGCAATTACCTTGTTTAACTGCTCTACACTGTGAATCTCAAATGCCACATTGACGGTTGCCTTTCCCTGCCGATTTGTCCGCAAGGTCATACTGGTGACATTTATCAGCATTTCTGTAAACACCTTGGAAATATCAAATACAATATTTCTGCGGTCAATTGCATAGATTTTAATATCCGTTACATACAGGGCATCCTGACTGTTCTCCTGCTTCTGCCATTCGGCTTCAATCAGCCGTTCCTTCTCTTCATCGGTCATTCCCAGCACATTGACACAGTCACTTCGATGAATAGAAACCCCTCGTCCCCGCGTAACGTATCCGACTATTTTATCTCCCGGGACCGGACTGCAGCACTTAGAGAAATGTACAGCCACATCATCAATTCCCTTTACCACGATGCCACCTCTGGAATGCTTTGGACGCTGTACAACCTCCTTCGTTTCGGATCCTATCTGTGCCAATAGCTCTTCATCACTTAAGGAATGGCAATGGTCCCGCTCATATTCCTCTACCAGACGGTTCATGACCTGCCCTTCTTTTAATCCGCCATGACCGATTGCTGCACACACAGATTCCCAATCCCGGAAGTTATACTTTTCTGTTACCTTCGCAATGTATTCCGGCTTTGTATAATCACTAAGCTGAATCCCCTTTGTCTTACAGTAAGCATTCAGAAGCTCTTTGCCTCTGGTAATATTGTCTTCCTTATATTCCTGACGAAACCACTGATTAATCTTAGTCTTTGCCTGTGTACTCTTAACAATATTGAGCCAGTCCCGACTTGGACCTTTTCCGTTCTGGGAGGTGATAATCTCAACCCGGTCACCGTTTTGGAGCTTATAGTCAATCGTTACCTGTCGTCCGTTTACTCTGGCACCTATCAGACGGTTTCCTACCGCAGTATGAATACTATAGGCAAAATCAATCGGCGTAGAACCGGATGGCAGCGACTTCACATCCCCTGCCGGTGTAAAGCAGTATACCTGTTCATTAAATAAGTTCAGATCTGTCTTGATACCGCTCATGAACTCCTTGTTATCGTCGGTTTCCTGCTGCCACTCCAGAATCTGACGCAGCCATGCAAGCTTGGCTTCTTCCTTTTCCTCACCAGTGCTTCCCTGCATATTTTCCTTATACTTCCAATGTGCCGCAATACCGTATTCTGCGGTCCGGTGCATATCAAAAGTACGAATCTGAATCTCAAACGGCTGACCGGACGGTCCAATCAGCGTTGTGTGCAGGGATTGATACATATTGGATTTCGGCATGGCAATGTAGTCCTTAAACCGTCCCGGAATCGGTGTATACATTTCATGAATCACACCCAATGCCGCATAACAGTCCCGGACGGTTTCCACCTTAATCCGTACCGCAAATATATCGTATATCTGGTCCAGCGTCTTATGCTGATTCACCATTTTCTTATAAATACTGAAAAAGTGCTTTACTCTGCCGTCAATCTCTGCCTTGATTCCCGCATTATCAATATGATGCTGCACATCCTTTACAATTTCATTGATAAATGCTTCCCGTTCCGTAATCCGCTCATTAATCTGTCTTGTTAAGTCCTCGTAAACATCCGGCATCAGATAGCGTAATGACAGGTCATCTAACTCCACCTTAATCTTGGAAATACCAAGGCGGTGTGCAATCGGGGCATAAATATCCATGGTTTCCCGGCTCTTTTCAATCTGCTTTTGCGGTGACTGATACTGCATGGTTCGTAAATTATGCAGACGGTCTGCCAGCTTTATAATAATAACCCGAATATCCTTTGCCATAGCAAGGAACATCTTACGGAGATTTTCTGCCTGCAGCTCAATCTTATCCTGTGAAAAATTCAGCTTTGTCAGCTTGGTGACTCCATCCACCAGCAGAGCAATTTCCGGTGAAAATTCCTGCGACAATTCATCTACGGTCATGACCGTATCCTCTACCACATCATGTAAGATTCCGGCAGCAATAGTCTCCTTATCCATTTCAAGCTCTGCCAAAATAATACCTACGCACAGTGGATGGATAATATACGGCTCTCCGGACTTTCGCTTCTGGTCCTTATGTGCCTCACTTGCCACCCGGTATGCCTTCTCAATGATGGTGGTATCTGTAGACGGGTGGTATTGATGGATATGTGTTATCAAATCCTGAAATAATTCGTCCGGTGGCGTAAAATCCGCCGGTGTACTCAGACTTTTCTCCTTGCGTTTTCCAACGGTTGCACCGCCCACTAAGGGTGCCTCCATGTTCGGAAACTCTACTGCATCCGTCTCGGTTGCTTCTGTTGCCTGTATTTTTTCTTCCATCTGATTACCACCACGCTTTCTGTCCGTTATCTTCTTTCTTCGTTTGTATCAGTATACGGTGATTCCCTAGAAAAATCAAGGGTATGTGGCAAATAGCTTTTAATCACTATCTGCATGGCACGTATGCCGTTATATTCGTTAATAGACGGATAATAGGCTATATCCAAGGCTACCTTGTTCAGCCATCCCTTCATCATCTGGTCCCACTCTGCTTCTCCGAACCATGCCTTGATATTCTCCATAAAGGCTTCTACTTCAAAATAAATCCCTTCCATTCTGGCTCCGTTTTCACTCTCCAGCTCCAGCTTTAAGAGATTGGCGTTCCGCCCCATTACTCTTGCCGAAAGAACCTTTAGATTCTTTTGTGCAAATAAGGGTTTTTCATTTCCTTTTCCGAATGGCTCTAACTGTTCCAGTTGTTCAATCAAATCAAAATGAATATAATCAATCGGCATCGGGACATCTATATACAGCTTCGGTGTAAGGTCCTCCTCCGTTAATTCGCATAATACATTGAGTTTATGCCGGAAATATTCCAGATTCTTTGCAGGTAACGAAAAGCCTGCTGCCATCGGATGCCCGCCAAAGGCAGTTAATAAATCCTTACATTCTGTCAGGGCATCATGCATATTATATGCTTCAATGGACCTTGCAGAGCCTTTGAGCATTCCGCCCTCCGAATCCGTAACTATCAGGGTCGGGCGGTAATACCGCTCTCTGATACGCCCTGCGATAATACCCGCGAGACTCTCATGCGTATTTGGCAGATAAATTACCAGCACCCGGTCATCCGCCAAGGTCGTTGTTTCCACCTGCTCGATAGCCGCCGCTACGCCTGTCTGCGTCATTTCCTTGCGTTCATCATTGAGTGCCTTTAAGCGTTCCGCCCGCTCCAAAGCGGTATCATAATGCTCTTCTAATAAAAGCTCCATGGCAAGCTTCGCTGTTTCCAACCGTCCGGTTGCATTGATGCATGGTCCCAGCACGAATCCAAGGTGATAGGACTGTAGCTGATGCATTCCCAGATTATTTACCTTAATTAATGCACGCAGACCGTAATTACCGGTTCGATTCAGCTCTGCCAGACCGCGTTTTACCAGAATCCGGTTTTCGTCACGCAAATCCACCACATCACAGATGGTTGCCAATGCCACAAATTCAATGAACCGTTCTGCCTCCTGAACATCCACACCACATATCGCATATAAGGTCTGGATGAACTTATATGCAACACCGGCTCCACACAGATGCTTAAACGGATAATTACAATCCGGCTGCTTCGGATCAATCACCGCATCTGCCACTGACTGCAAATATTCCTTCTTTCCATCCTCGTCATATTCAAACGGAATATCATGATGGTCGGTTACTACTACCGTCATTCCAAGATTCTTGGCGTAGGCTATTGGAAGCAAGGCGGCAATTCCGTTATCACAGGTCAGCAGCACCTCAATCCCTGCATCATGTGCCTCCCGCACCATGTTCTCATTCATACCGTAACCGTCGGTTATCCGGTCCGGAATCCGATAATCTACCTGTGCGTTACATCTAAGCAATCCCTGATAGAGAATGTAGTTTGACATAATGCCATCCACATCATAATCGGAAATAATCCGAATCTTTTTTTGCTCTATAATCGCATTCTGAATCAGTTGAACGCCCTTATCCATATCCTTCATGCTATGCGGGTCATACAGGCTTCCGTCATCCCCTAAATATCGTTCAAACTCCTCAGGACTTACAATATCCCGGTTCCGGATTACACGTGCGATTACCGGGTCTATATGAAATTGTTCCGAAAGCCGGTAAAAATCCGCTTTCTTATTGTAGACTATCCATTTCTCATTCATTCCAAAAACCTCACAAGGCTGTCGGAACCGGTATATCCCTTCCAAACAGCCTTGTTTATCATTCCATGATTATCTCTATTTCTTTGTTGCTTCGACCTTCTCTTTTTTCCTTAGCTTGGTCTTCATATAATACCAAAGCGGGCCTGTGATACAGATGGATGAATAAGTACCGCCGAGAACACCTACCATCAGGGCAAGTGCAAATTCTTTAATTGCGGATACTCCTACGATATACAATACCAATACCATAACAAAGGTAGTCAGGTTCGTATAAATACTTCTGGTAAATGTCTGTGTAATACTGGTATTTACAATGGTTTCCAAGCCAACCTTCTTTTCATCCATTACCTTTAAGTTCTCCCGGATACGGTCGAAGATAATGATGGTTGCATTAATAGAGTAACCTACTATCGTCAACATACAGGCGATAAAGGTATTACCAACCGACAGATGTGCAACTGCGTATAAGGTAAATACAAACATAACATCATGCAGCAATGCAAGCACCGCACTGGCACCAAACCGCACATCCTTAAACCGGAATGCAATATAGATTAACATTAATATAGAAGCAACTACAACCGATACAATAGCATCTCTCTGCATTTCATTGCTGACAGTCGAGCTGATATTCTCAACCGAGAAATCACCAATTGTAAAGTTCTGCTTTAAGGCTTCCTCTGCTGCCTGTCTCTGCTCAATCGTCATCTGCGGTGTCTTAATTACCATAGAGGTTGAATCCTGTACATTCTGTAATTGAATCTCAGAACCCGGAATACCGGTTGCTTCTGTCAGAACCGGAAGTATCTCTTCCTCTGCCTGCTCCAACGTATATGACTGGTCAAATTCAACCGTCATGGAGGTACCACCCATAAATTCCATACTGAAGTTCAACATATGTCCGATATTTTCGTTATTCTTATTAATTGGAAGGAATACCAGACCTGTAATTATAATTATGGCGGAAATTACAAAGCAGATTCTGCCGTTTTTCACATAATTTCCCGGCTTTCTTTCCGGAATTCTGCCATATAACTTCGGGTCTTCTGCTCCCAGCTCCAAAAATGCATTTAATAAAAGTCTGGTAACTACCAAAGCCGTAAACATGGATAATATAATACCCAGTGCCAAGGTCTGTGCAAAGCCCTTTACCGAGCCGGATGCCATAAACCACAAAACGGCTGCTGCAATCAGGGTTGTGATATTACCATCCAGGATTGCGGACATTGCCTTTTGGAAACCTGCCTTTACAGCCACCTTTACAGATTTGCCTGCTGTAATTTCTTCTTTAATTCTTGTAAATATGATGACATTTGCGTCCACCGCCATGCCGATAGAAAGCAAAATACCTGCAATACCCGGAAGGGTCAGTGTAACATCAAACAGATTCAGGCATAGTACCATTAATACGGTATAGCCAATCAATGAAAATACGGATACCACACCCGGAAAACGATATACCAGAATCATAATTACCGCAACAACTGCCAGACCAATCAAGCCTGCAAGTAATGAGGTATGAATTGCATCCTCACCCAGCTTAGCACCTACAATATTGGACTGTAATTCCTTTAATTCCAACGGAAGTGCACCAATACGAATGGTAGTTGCCAGATTATCTGCTGATTCATAGCTTTCCATATTGTTAATGACACAGGCACCGTCTGTAATTGCTGCCTGTACGGTTGGTGCACTGATTACTTCACCATTATAAATGATGTAAATTGGCTTCTGGAGGTTTGCCGCTGTTGCTTCCGCAAACCGCTTTGCTCCTTCTGTTCCAAACTCTAACTGAACCAGATATTCATTTGTTCCGCTGGAATTATCAATTGCTGCCTGTGCGACCTCAATATCCGCACCGGTCAATACGGTTTCGTATGCTTCTCCGTTTGCAAACAACTGATAGTTCTCTGGATCCAAAAATTCCAATGCACCCGGCTTACCTAATTCCTCTAATATCTGATTTGCATTTGCTACACCCGGAATTTCAATCGCAATTCGATTATCTCCCTGCTGGTAGACTTCTCCTTCTTTGCTGTACTCGTCTACACGCTTCTGTAAACGATATACGGTATCTGCCATATCTGTTGCCGATGCATTCTGGTCTTCTACCTCATATGTGATACTGACACCGCCTGCCAAGTCCAGACCTAACGTAATGTCCTCTGCCTTACCGGAACCCATCAGTCCAAAGATATCAATGTATGCGATACCCAGGGTTAACAGTAAGAACACAACGATAACCAGCACGCTTTTTACCTTTTGATTCTTCATGCTTCCTCTGTCTCCTTTTCTTCTTCGTCTGCCAAAGCAGCCTTAATCATAATGGCACACTCAATCCGCTTCTTCTGCAATTCACAACCGATGTCGTAAGCGTCCAAAATACTTCCATGAAAATTATAGGAATTTGCAGCACAACCACCGCTGCAATAAAATCTTGCAAAACAATTTCTGCACTTTTCCTTTGCATATACATTACAAAGCTTAAATTCGTCCCGAATGTCTTCTGCCTGTATACCGTCATATACATTTCCCAGCTTAAACTGCTCCTGTCCGACAAACTGATGACACGGATATAAATCGCCCCATGGTGTTACTGCCAGATATTCTGTACCGGAACCGCAGCCGGACAATCGTTTTGCCACACATGGTCCTTGGGTCAGGTCAATCATAAAATGGAAGAAATTAAATCCGTTTCCTTCCCGTTCCCGACGTACCATTTCTTTTGCAAGGGCATCATATTCCTCCATTAACTGTGGCAAATCCGCCTCCTGTATGGCATACGGTGCCTCCGGCGGTGCAACCACCGGCTCTACGGAAATCTGCTTGAAGCCCAAATCCGCCAGATGCAGCACATCCTGTGAAAAGTCCAGATTATGATGCGTAAAGGTTCCTCTTACATAATAATTGGTCTGATTCCGCAACTCTGCAAACTTCTGAAACTTCGGAACAATAATATCATAGGTGCTTTTTCCATTTCTGGCAGGCCGCATATAGTCATTTACCGATTTTCTGCCGTCTATGCTTAAGACTACATTTGCCATCTCCCGATTGGCAAACTCCATAATATCATCATTTAACAAAATTCCATTTGTGGTAAGCGTAAACCGGAAGTTCTTATTATATGGCTCTTCCAGACTTCTTCCGTAACGAACCAATTCCTTTACTACTTCAAAATTCATAGTTGGTTCCCCGCCAAAGAAATCTACCTCCAGATTCCTGCGGTTTCCGGAATTTGCCACCAGAAAATCCAATGCCTGTTTTCCAACTTCCAGGCTCATCAGGGAACGATCTCCATGATATTCTCCTTCTTCGGCAAAGCAATATCGGCAGCCAAGGTTACAATCATGGGCAATGTGAAGGCATAATGCCTTTACCACTGTCTTTCGCCGCTTGAAATCCATTACAAACTGCTTGTATTCATCCTCGGCAAACAGCTCGCCCCGCTCCTTTAACAGTTCTACCTCGTCTAATGTCTCCCGAAGGTCTGCTTCGGAATACTGCGGCAGTCTGTTTTTTAAGTCTTCTAGCGTTGTATCTATCTGATTCTGATTATTTTCTTCATACATTGCAATAACATCATATGTAATATCATCTACTACATGAATGGCACCGCTGCACACATCCATTACAATGTTATAGCCGTTATTTTTGTATTGATGAATCACTGTTCTTTTACCTCTATCCTGCAACATAGAAAAGAGGACAGCTTCACGTTCGCAGTCCTCTCTTCCGCTTACAGCTCATCTAAATAATTATCTCTTATTCTCGCAGGTCTGATTACCAACGGTACAAGAGGTCTTACAAGCGGACTGGCAAGATGTCTGACACTCGCCGCAGCCGCCCTTTTCCATCGTACTTTTCAATGTCTTATTCGTCAATGTCTTAACATGTTTCATCGAACAAAATCCTCCTTCAATTAATAGCTTTCATGAGTATATCACACTTTTTTACACCATGCAAGAACCTATCTAGTTCGCCTTATGATAACCAACCTCAAATGCTTTCTTGTTAATCTCAACGGTCTTTGACGGTACGGTCTTTTCAATCACCTCTAACCAGTCCTCTTCGGCATAATCCATATGCTGTGCTGCTATTCCTAATACTATTACGTTAAATACTTTGGCATTTCCCAGCTTCTTTGCCTCTGCCATGGCATCTACCGTATAGACCTTATATTTTTCCTGCAAGCCTTTTATGATTCCCTCCGGATACTGTGCAGCTCCGGTCACAACCGTAATCGGATCTATTCGCTGGTCGTTTACGATAATAACACCATCCTTTTTTAAGAAGTGTGCATAACGGAGAGCCTCCAGTCTTTCAAATGCAATCAATACATCTGCCTGTCCTTCCTCCACAATCGGCTCTGCCACACTTTCACCATATCTTACATAAGTAACTACACTTCCACCCCGCTGTGCCATTCCGTGCACTTCAGATAATTTCACATCATAGTTGGCATGCAGTGCTATTCCTCCCAGAATCCGGCTGGTAAGCAATGTACCTTGTCCGCCAACGCCCACAATCATGATATTTTTTGTTTCCATCTCTGTATATCCTCCTGTCTGTAATGACAATTCCTATTTCCGTATTCTGCTAACTGCTTATTTTGCGACTGTTTCAATAGCATCAAACTTACACAACTGCTTACATAAGCCGCAACCGTTACACATAGTCTCATCAATGGAGATGGTTCCGTCTTCATTCTTGGTTAATGCAGGGCATCCCGGACGCAGACACATACCGCATTTCTTACACTTCTCGGAAACCGGTACACACTTATTCGGGAATACATTTCCCTTTAATAATACACAAGGAGATTTGGTAATAATTACCGATACTGCATCCCTTGCAGTCTCCTCCTTTACAATCCGTTCAAGCTCTGCCGTATCAAAGGCATTTACCTCCACGACATGCTCTACTCCGATTGCCTTACACAACTGATAAATATTAATTGCATAGGTAGGCTCACCCTTCAATGTCTTACCGGTTGCTGCATGGTCCTGATGTCCGGTCATTCCGGTTGTGGAATTATCCAGAATCATAACCGTACCGGTTGCCTGATTGTATACCATATTCATTAAGGAATTTACACCGGTATGCATAAAGGTACTGTCACCGATAACAGCAACCCATTTCTTCACATAGTCTTTTCCCTTTGCCTTTTCCATACCGTGCAGAGAGGAAATAGAAGCACCCATACAGATGGTCGTATCTACAACATTAAGCGGTGCGACTGCTCCGAGCGTATAGCATCCAATGTCACCCGCTGCATGAATACCCAGCTTCTTAAGTACGGTATATACACTTCTATGCGGACATCCCGGACACAGAATCGGCGGACGTGCCGGCACCTGCTTCGGTGCTTCCAGTTGAAGCTCTTCATGCAGAATTGCCTTTCTCAGCATATTGGCACTGTATTCACCCTGCACCGTAAATATCTCTTTTCCATGGCAGGAAACGCCCCATGCACGTACCTGTTCTTCAATAATCGGGTCCAGCTCTTCTACAATATATAATTCATCTACCTTTGCCGCAAAGTCCAGAATCATCTGCTTTGGCAGCGGATTTACCAGACCCAGCTTCAAAATGCTGGCATTCGGTAATACTTCTTTTACATACTGATATTCAATACCGCAGGTAATGACACCGATTTTGGTATCCTTCATTTCCTCACGGTTTACAGGCATTGCGGCTCCGTCTGCTGCCATTGCAAGCTCTCGCTGCTCTACATAGACATGTCTTCCCTTGGCATTTCCCGGCATCATAACGAACTTCGCCGGATTTCGCTCATATGGTTTATCCTCCGGTACTATCCGTTCTTCCTGTGTTACCAAGCCCTGTGAATGGGATAACCGGGTTGTGGTTCTCAAAATAACCGGGGTATCATACTTTTCACTTAATTCAAAGGCATACTTCATAAAGTCCTTTGCTTCCTGACTGTCAGAAGGCTCTAATACCGGTACATGTGCGGCTCTTGCTACTGCACGCGTATCCTGCTCGTTTTGTGAGCTGTAAAGTCCCGGATCATCTGCCGCTACCAATACCATACCAGCATTGACACCGCCGTAAGACATGGTATATAACGGGTCGGATGCAACATTTACACCTACATGCTTCATACAGCACATAGAACGCACACCGCTGATGCAGGCACCAATTGCAACCTCGGTTGCTACCTTTTCATTCGGCGCCCATTCTGCATATACATCCTCATACTTAACAAGACTCTCGCTGATTTCGGTACTTGGAGTTCCCGGATATGCCGAAGACACCTTTACGCCTGCCTCCCATGCACCTCTGGCAATTGCCTCATTTCCCAACATGATTTTCTTTTCCATCATTTGTTCCTTTCCTTTTCCTTATATTCCTATCATCCATTTATGCTCGAAGGTCAAAGCACCCCATGCTCCTTATCATACCACGTTTGAACAAACAAGACAATCTTTCGTGAAAAATCCGTTTGATATAATAATTCCTGTCAGCATCCGGCTTTTCAGGACAAAAGCTTAAGATGTGCCAGTCCGTTCCAGATTCCATCCGCATCTATATCCGTTGTAACATAATCTGCCCGTTCCTTAAGTGCCGGTATTCCGTTTCCCATAACAATGCCGGTGGCAGCGTACTCTATCATTTCGAAGTCATTGGAACCATCCCCAAAGGCAACGGTATCCTCTCTTGCGATTCCCATGGCATCCATTAACCGCTGCATACCGGTTGCTTTGTTGACTCCCTTTTTGGTAATTTCTCCCGAATAAATAATATCGCTTCCGAAGCTGCAGCCTGTCAGCTTAAAATAGCCATTTATCTGCTCGTCTACCTCTTTTTGCATTTCCGCTACGGTAGCATCTGAATGGATATAGACACCGCTTTCCATGCCTTGCACCGTTGCAGGATTTTCGCATATCTTCATATCCTTTCGAATCGTTTCCGCACTTTTGCCGCTGAAAAATACGTTCCGAATGGTTTCCCAGCTCTTTGCTGTTAAAAAGCTTCCCGGACACCCCTGAAGATAATATGCGGCTCGGTGTCTTTCCAGTAATTCTGTCAGCATTTCAAGTGGCTCCTGCTCTAAGGTGCTGCGATACAACAGCTCATCCCCATAACGGATATACGCTCCCGCAGATGCAATCACACCGTCAAAGCCCATCTCCAATAAAAAAGGATAAATCATGGTGAGAGGTCTGCCGGAACAAATGGCAATCTTATGCCCCTGTTCCTGAAGAATTTTTAATGCGTCTGCCGTACTTTGCGGAACCTGCATACGTGCATTTAACAGCGTACCGTCTATATCAAAAAAGATTAACTTACTCATAGTTTTAGCTTCCTCCTGCTTCTTGGTCTTTCATACCTCTATCATGAAATTATAACTTTTCATTGTCAACCACTAAAAAATCCCTGCCTCCGGATATTATCCAGACGCAGAGATTTTCCGTTAAATCCTGTTAGTTTGCATCTCTGATTATCTTTCGAATCGGAAGAATATACCCCGGAGATACAGACAGCTCATCAATTCCCATTTTCAAAAATGTCTCGGTTAATTCCATATCTGCTCCCAATTCTCCGCAGATTCCTGCCCAGATTCCTGCTTCATGTGCATGGTTTACCACCATTTGTATTAATCGCAGGATTGCTTCGTGATGCGGCTGATAGAAGCGGTCAAGTCTTGGATTCTGACGGTCAATTACCAAGGTATACTGTGTCAAATCATTGGTTCCGATGCTAAAGAAATCAACCTCCTTTGCCAGCAAATCGCTAATTACTGCTGCCGCCGGTGTCTCAATCATGATACCTTCTTCTACCTTTCCAACCGTAATTCCGGCATCGCAAAGCTCCTTTTTCACCTCGGAGGATATTTCCCGAATCTGCCGTACCTCTTCCACAGAGGTAATCATCGGATACATGATTGCAATATTTCCGAATGCACTGGCACGAAACAATGCCCGAAGCTGTGTCCGGAAGATTTCCGGTCTGGACAAACAGATTCGGATGGCACGATAGCCTAATGCCGGATTATCTTCCCGCTCCAGTCCAAAATAGTCTACCTGCTTATCGGCTCCAATATCCAACGTCCGAATAATTACCCGTTTGCCTGCCATTGTCTCGGCAACCCGCTTGTATACCTGAAACTGCTCCTCCTCGGTCGGGAAATCCTTTGATTCCAGATACAAAAATTCACTCCGGAACAGTCCGATTCCCTCTGCGTCATTCATAAGAACAGTGGCTAAATCGGATACATTTCCGATATTGGCATATAAATGTACCGTTTGTCCGGACTTTGTTACCGTTTCTTTTCCCTTCAGGGTCTGATATAAGCGGTTTCGTTCTTCTTCCTCTTCCTTTTTTCTCCGGTATTCTGAGATAGTTGCTTCATCTGGGTCAATAAAGAGCAGTCCTTCCTTGCCGTCCACAATCGACAGCCTTCCGTCCCATTCCTTTTGAATCTCGATGCCGATTAATGCCGGAATTCCCATGGTTCTTGCAAGAATTGCCGTATGGGAATTGGTAGAGCCAAGATGTGTAACAAACGCCAGCAGCTTGCTCTTATCCATTTTAACGGTTTCGCTCGGTGCCAAATCCTCTGCCACAACAATGACCGGTGTTTCTCCTAACTCACCTTGATTTTCCTTTCCGGCTAAGATTGCGACAACGCGATTAGAAATATCCTTTATATCTGCGGAACGTGCCTGAAAATATTCATCCTCCATGTTGGCAAACATTTCCGCAAAATGGTCTCCGGTTACTGCAACCGCATATTCCGCATTGATTTCCTGACTTTCAATCATATTGGTAACGGAATCGTTGTAATCGTCATCCTCTAGCAACATGCTGTGAACCTCAAAAATCTGAGCGTTTACCTCGCCAACCTCCTGTACTGCCTTTTCATACAAAGCCTGTAGCTGTTTGATTGCTTCTTCCTTGGCTGCTTCATATCGTGACAGCTCTGCCTGCACATCCTCCACATGTTTTCTTACAATCTGTCCCTGCTCCATGGAATAAAACAGAATCGGACCGATTGCAACCCCATTAAATACTTTTTTTCCTGTATACTTTTCCATAGGCCCCTTCTTTCATTTCTACAGATTTTCTTCAAAGAATGTCTGCATTTCCTTCGCAACAACGGCTTCATTTTCGCCTTCTACTTCTACGGTTACTACATCACCCTGCTTTACGCCTAATGCCATGATTGCCATTAATTTTCTGGCATCTGCACTTCCCTTTGCTGTCTTTAATGTAACTGTTGCAGATTTTTCCTTTGCTGCCTTTACCAACATTCCTGCCGGTCTTGCATGAATTCCTACCTCGTCTGTGATTGTGTACTGAAATGCTACCATAATGTTTCTCCTTTCGTTCTTTCCCTATGTATTGTTGTTTGACAATGCAGTGATTTTTATGCAAAGAGTTTAAAAAACCCGGACAGGTTAAGTCTTTCAGAAAATCAATTCTAAAACACTCAGCTTGTCCGGGTTATGCCAACTCAATGTTACACCCCGTAAGGAGTTATGTAATTATCACTTGCTTATAAAAACATAGTATGATAGATTTCTTCGTTTGTCAATCATCAATTTAAAGATTTTTCCCTTGCTTTTTTTCTTTTCTGCGAGTACAATGTCTGTAATTAAAACAGTTCTTCGGGGCAGGGTGTGATTCCCTACCGGCGGTACAGCCCGCGAGCCATATGGCATGATTCGGTGTAATTCCGAAGCCGACAGTATAGTCTGGATGAAAGAAGAGTCTATGTATTGCATATGTTCGTCTCCGGAATCCTTAGATTCCGGTTTTTTCATTTGATTATGCCCTGTTACCGCATAGGGCATTTTTTATGTTCCTGAAAGGAGACTTTTTATGAAATTAGCCATATTTTTTCCCGGAATCGGATACCATACAGATAAACCGTTGTTGTACTATAGCCGGATGCTGGCAAAGCAGCTTGGCTATGAGACTATCAATATTCATTATGATGATTTACCAAAGGATGTAAAAGGCTCCCCGGAGCGGATGAAATTAGCCTTTACCTGTGCCATGGAGCAGACGGAACAACAATTACAGGCAGTTGACTTTTCGGCTTATGAGTCCTGCATCTTTGTATCAAAGAGTGTCGGTACGGCAGTTGCCGCTGCCTATGCCGGACAACACCGACTGCATCCAAAACAAGTCTACTATACACCGGTGGAAGCATCCTTTTCCTTTATGGAGCCGGGCGGTATCGTATTTACCGGAACCAGTGACCCATGGGTTGAGACTGCAATTGTTGAATTAAACTGCAATCGTCTGGGACTTCCGCTTACTATCCTTCCGAATGCCAATCATTCACTGGAAACCGGGGATGTTCTTCAAAATCTGGCATATTTACAGAAGGTTATGAACGAAACCATGTCTTATATGAAGGGGGATTGATGACTATGATAAACGCAGACTATATGCGACGTGCTATTGAATTAGCCAAAAAAGGAATCGGAAAAACAAATCCGAATCCCATCGTAGGTGCCGTAATTGTAAAGGATGGTCGTATAATCGGCGAAGGCTATCATGAACGAATCGGGGGACTTCATGCGGAACGCAACGCTCTGGCAAGCTGTACGCAATCCCCGGAGGGTGCCACCATTTATGTGACATTGGAGCCTTGCTGTCATCATGGGAAAACACCACCCTGTACGGATGCCCTGATTGAACATAAGCTGGCACGAGTGGTTATCGGCTCCCGTGACCCTAATCCTAAGGTATCCGGAAAGGGCGTTGCCCGCTTGCAGGAGGCAGGAATTGAGGTTGTTGAGGATTACCTGCGGGAAGAATGTGATGCTTTAAATCCGCTATTCTTTCATTATATAAAAGAAAAGATGCCTTATGTTGCATTAAAATATGCCATGACAGCAGACGGTAAAATTGCTGCAAATACCGGAGCTTCTCAATGGATTACCGGAGAAGAAGCCCGCAATCATGTGCATCAGCTCCGCAACTATTACAGCAGTATTCTGGTCGGTCTGGGAACGGTTCTTCAGGATAACCCGATGCTTACCTGCCGGATTCCGGACGGAAGAAATCCGGTTCGGATTGTCTGCGACAGTCATTTACGGATTCCTTTAAACTGCAATCTGTGCAATTCCACAGATACCGCCCCTGTCATCGTTGCCTGCTGGGATGCTTCGGAGCAGAAACGACAGGCATTGGAGGAAAAGGGTGTTCAGGTACTGGTGGTGAAGGAAACGAATCATCGGCTGGATTTGCAGGATTTGTTATATCAGCTCGGTCAAAGAGATATAGACAGCATCTTAGTAGAGGGTGGCGGAACCATAAATGCTTCCTTTGTCAAAGCAGGTCTGGTTCAACACATTTATGCTTATATCGGAGCGAAAATCTTCGGTGGCACGAAGCCGTACACTCCGGTTAGCGGTGACGGTATTGAATGCGTCAGTGACAGTCTTTTACTCTCCCACCCTAAGGTGCAGACCTTTGGTTCCGATGTACTGATTGAATATGACGCATAAATGAAGGAGGCAGTTATGTTTACAGGAATTATCGAAGAAACGGGAACCGTTAAAAAAATTATCGGACATTCTATCTCCGGCTCTATCGAAGTTCATGCCCGTAAGGTACTGGATGAAACACAAATCGGAGACAGCATTGCCGTAAACGGTGTCTGTCTGACCGTTACACATCTGAATGCGGACGGCTTTACGGCAGATGTGATGGCTGAGACATTACGGAAAACCAACCTCGGCTCCCTGCCTATCGGTGCCAGCGTGAATCTGGAACGTGCAATGGCAGCCGGCGGTCGCTTTGGCGGTCATATCGTCAGCGGACATATTGACGGCACCGGAACGATTCGCTCTCTCCGTCAGGAAGGAAATGCGGTATGGGTAACCATTCAGGCACCGGCATCCATTTTGCACCTAATCGTTATGAAAGGCTCCATTGCCATAGACGGCATCAGCCTGACGGTTGCAAATGTTGACGATTCCTGCCTTCAGGTTTCCGTAATTCCGCATACCGGTGAAGAAACGACACTTCTTACCCGCAAACCGGGTGACATTGTAAACTTAGAAAATGATATTGTCGGCAAGTATGTAGAACGCCTGCTTACGCCGTATGAAAATCATTCCGGAATTACCGTTGATTTTCTGAGGGAGCATGGCTTTTAACTATCACATAAAGAAATCTATTCATATGACTTAAAGGAGGATTTGCATCTTATGGATTTTGAATTTTCAACAATTGAACAGGCTTTGGAGGCATTACGGGCAGGAAAGATTATCTTATGTACCGATGACCCGGACCGGGAAAATGAAGGTGACTTTATCTGTGCTGCCGAATATGCAACCGGAGAAAATATTAACTTCATGGCGGTACATGGCAAGGGCTTAATCTGTATGCCGATGTGCAAGGAGCTGGCAGATAAATTAAATATTCCGCAAATGGTATCCGAGAATACCGACAACCATTGTACTGCATTTACCGTCAGCATCGACCATGTAGACACGACTACCGGTATCTCTGCATTCGAGCGTTCCATTACTGCTATGAAAGCGGTGTCCGAGGATGCCCAGCCAAATGATTTTCGCAGACCGGGACATATGTTTCCGTTAGTTGCCAGAGCGGGCGGCGTTCTGGTGCGTAACGGTCATACCGAAGCAACGGTTGACTTAATGCGGTTAGCCGGACTAAAGCAGTGCGGACTCTGCTGTGAAATCATGGCAGATGACGGACATATGATGCGGACACCGGAGCTTAAGGTAATTGCACAAACCTATAACATTCCGTTTATCACGATTAAGGACTTGCAGGATTATTGCCGTCTGCATGAAAAGCATGTCAGCCGGGAAGCAACCGTTAATCTTCCGACCAAGTACGGCACCTTCAAAGCCTACGGCTATGTCAGTGATATTACCGGTGAACATCACATTGCTCTGGTTAAGGGTGATATAGGAGATGGTATGGATGTTCTTTGCCGCGTACATTCGGAATGTCTGACCGGAGATGTATTCGGTTCCCTTCGCTGTGACTGCGGAGACCAATTAGCCAGTGCTTTACGCCAGATAGAAAAGGAAGGTCGCGGTGTGTTATTGTATATGCGGCAGGAGGGCAGAGGCATTGGTCTGATTAACAAGCTCAAGGCATATGAATTACAGGAGCAGGGCCGTGATACGGTGGAAGCCAATCTGGACCTTGGATTTGCTCCCGACCTTCGGGAATACTGGGTCGGCGCTCAGATTTTACGTGACTTAGGAATTAAGGAGCTGCGGCTTCTGACAAATAATCCAAGCAAGGTATATGGTCTGGACGGCTATGGCCTAACGATTAAGGAGCGGGTACCGATTGAAGTACCGGTTCAGAAATTTGATGCTTTTTATATGAAGACAAAAGAGCAAAAAATGGGTCACATTTTCACCCATCATATTGAATAAATTACACATCATTTATATTATTTAGGAGGATTGCTTTATGAAAACATTAGAAGGAATGTTAGTTGCAAAGGACGGAATGAAGGTCGGAATCGTAGTATCCCGTTTTAACGAGTTCATTACCAACAAATTATTAGGCGGTGCGGTAGATGGTCTTGTCCGCCATGGGGTTGCCGAAAACAATATTACAACTGCATGGGTTCCGGGAGCCTTTGAAATTCCGTTGATTGCAGGAAAGATGGCAAAGTCCGGAAAGTATGATGCGGTTATCTGTCTGGGTGCGGTTATCCGCGGAGCTACCAGCCATTACGATTATGTTTGCAACGAGGTATCAAAGGGGGTTGCACAGGTATCCCTGCAATCCGAGATTCCGGTGCTGTTCGGTGTTGTAACTACCGAGAATATTGAACAGGCAATCGAGCGTGCCGGTACAAAGGCAGGCAATAAAGGCTATGATTGTGCTTTATCTGCAATTGAAATGGCAAATCTGATAAATCAGATATAATAAAAAATGTGGAGTCATATCACAATGGTATGGCTCCACATTTGTCTATGCTTCCGGCTTCTCTGCCTTTTTCAGCGGTTCTAATTGTGAGGTGCAGTGTGGGCATCTGGTTGCTTCCAATGCAATCTCACTCTTGCAATACGAACATTTTTTGGTTGTCGGCATTGCTTCTTTTTTCTTAATCAGCTTATCTCCTACTCCATTAATAACCTTAATCATACAAAAGATTACAAATGCTGTAATCAAAAAGTTAATAACGGCTGTCAGAAAATTACCGTAGGTCAATACCGGAGCCAAGTCCCCGCTTCCCAGCTTCACGCTCAGGTTTGAAAAATCCACGCCTCCGAAGATTGCCAGAATCGGCGTAATAATATCTGCATTTAAGGAATTTACAATAGATGTAAATGCACCGCCGATGATAACGCCGACTGCCAAATCCAAGGCATTTCCTTTCATAATGAACTTCTTAAACTCTTCTAAAAACTTCTTCATCTGTATTCCGACTCCTTCCTCGGTATCCGCAACCAAATTGTCATTTTATCCTATTGCAGTTTCTTTATTCTTGCAGGCGGTCAGCCTTCATATTCCGAACTGCCAAAGCCCAGAATTAATGCTGCTATCGGTGAAAAGATAGCTGAAAAGATAGCAAATCCGGTTCCCTTTCCGAACTTCTTCGCAATCATAAACCATGTAACGATTACAAATATTCCGTTTACTGCCGGAATTAATCCAAGCAAGCCAACCCATGCCTTTCCATATGCGATTCTGCCTAAGCAAAGCAGATTATAAATCGGAACAATGGAAGCCCAGCCATGCTCGCCTGCTTTCTTATAAATCTTCCAGATTGCAATAATCATTACAACGGCAAACACCAGAGACAAAACAGCTCCTATCATAGCTCCCGCCATAGATGCTCCGTCTAACGAAGAATATGCATCATAATTCTCGTACATTTTTTTCTCCTCCTCCTCATATAATATGGTTTAATTTTTCAGATATTATTATACTATCACCCAATATTATATGTCAATTTTTATTGTTTTTTGTTTCCGTTTACCACTTTGAATCCCACTTCGGAAAACTGCCTGTTTCATATCTGCGACATATGCACCAACTGTATCTACGGATTCTTTTCCTTCTGCTGCCACCAGCTTCACGATTGCACTTCCTACAATAACTCCGTCTGTCTCTACTCCACTGCTGACATCAACCGCATATGGATGCAGCTCTGAAATCAATGACCGGACATTTTGAGGGGTAAGCCCGCCTGCCAGAATATAAGGTCGATAGCCGGCAGATATCTGTCTAATGTCAAACTGCTCTCCGGTTCCACCATACTGCTGCGGATGAAAGGCATCCAATAGGATTATATCCGCCTGACTGGTTGCTCCTCCTTTTATATCCTCTTCTGTTTGCACGCGTATTGCACGTATAATTGGCTTATTTATCCGTTCCTTTAATTCCCGAATATATTCCTTCGATTCATCCCCATGTAGCTGCACAACATCTATAGCATCCGCTTCGCATAATGTCGCAATATGTTCTATGCTGTCATTTACAAACACACCGACTGCCTGAATACCGGGATGGAGCTTTTCTTTCAGATAAGCCGCCTGCTTATCTTCTACCTTTCTTCGGCTGTCTGCAAATACAAAGCCGATATAATCGGGCTTCCATTCATTTACAATCGCAATATCCGCTACAAATATAACATCCTTGGGAACCAGCTTTCGCAGACGGACACTATTTTGTATATCCACCGTAAAATCCTTCAGGTTACGGTTATTTACGCCAATCAGTCTGGCTCCCGCCTGAATCGCGGCTTCTATCTCGTCTGCATTATGTGCCTCAACCAAGGCAGAAAGCCAAAGCTTATCGCAGATGGTAAAGTAATGCCGGATGGTGTCCGTATCCAGAACGGCACAGATAAGCAATACGGAAATACAGGCGGCCCCACTTGCTTCATAAGCCTTTGCTATCTGCACATACGGAAATTCCTTTACTATCAATTCCTTAGACGGGGATGCTTTCTTCACTTCACATATGAACTGAATGTCGTTCTTTGCCAATACCTGCTCGAATGCAAAGGGCTGCAGTTTGCTCCCGGTTCGTTCAGCCTGCTCCTTCATTGCAGCTTCCCTGACTGCTTCTTTCTCTCTTTGTATGCGAAGTCTGGTTTTCTCTACTATCTGCTCCAAAATCATATGCTTATCACCTTTTATCTTATTTCCCTGCCGAGCCTTATGAAAACTGATTGCTTGCTTTTATAAATCGTTCTAACTGTTCACTTGCTTTTCCGCTTTGAATGATTTCTCTTGCCTTTGAAACCGCTTCCTCCATGGTAATATCCTCCAGCATATAGATACATGCCGCAGAGTTTAATATGACTGCATCTGCCTTTGGTCCCGGCTTACCTTCAAAAATTTCCCGCATAATCTGTGCATGTTCTTCCGGTCCGCCACCGACCAAATCTTCCTTCTTACATTTTTGAAAGCCGTAGTCCTCCGGATTTAACACAAAGCTCTTTAGCTCGCCATCCCGAATAGAACAGCAAGTGGTATTGGCACTTAAGGATATTTCATCCAATCTGTCCTGTCCGTATACTACCATGCCACGTTTGACTCCCAGATTCACAAGCACCTTTGCCAACGGCTCTACAAGGGCTTCATCATACACACCTAATAACTGATAGCTTGCTCCTGCCGGATTTCCTAATGGTCCTAAAATATTAAAGATGGTCCGGATACCGAGTTCTTTTCGAACCGGTGCCACAAATCGCACGGCATTGTGATAGGTCTGTGCAAACATGAAGCAAAGCCCTATATCATTTAACACCTTCGCACTTTCTGCAGGTGAAATGGTAATCTTTACACCCAAGGCTTCCAATACATCTGCCGCACCGCACTTACTGGATACGCTTCGATTTCCATGCTTGGCTACCGGGATTCCATATGCAGATACGACTATGGATGAGGCGGTTGATATGTTAAATGAATTTGCCTCATCTCCACCGGTTCCTACGATTTCCAATACATCCATGTCATGCAGCAACCGTACACAATGCTCCCGCATACCTTATGCACTGGCTGTAATTTCTTCAATGGTTTCACCCTTCATACGAAGTGCAGTTAAATATGCCCCCATATGAATCTGACTTGCCTCACCACTCATGATTTCGTTCATGACACCCTTTGCCATGTCATAAGAAAGGTCTTCGTTTTCTACTAGTTTTTTGATGGCTTCTTGAATCATAATTTGCTCTTCTTTCGTTTGGTTCAGGTAGGGGCTTGTGGCTTGGTTCGTTATAACGCACAAAAAGCTTCTGTCCCTGTTAAGGGACAAAAGCTTTAATCTTCTACCTCTGCGGTACCACCCAAATTGGTATTATATACCTACTCTTGCTTCTTTTGCCTTATATCCTGCAAAATCGCAATTTCAAATCACCCTCGCAAGTCCATTCATCAGGTTATCCACTGCCGTAATCTCACCACCTACGACTCTCTGGAGGCTTCACACCTGCCTACTCCTCTTGCTCATCGGTTTGTTTTATTAATATGTTTGACAGTGTACGCTGATTCAAAAAATATGTCAAACACTTTTTAGAAAAACTTTTGTAACTTTTGAAAAGGTTTCATATGCTTTATATATTTTGTTTGTTTTATATCTGTTACGGTAACACTGTTTCCATAAGTGCTGCTTTCATAACAGTATTTTGATAAATGGTGTCTTTAAAAACCCAAACAGCTATGTTATAGTATATATGCTTTTATTATATTCTTATTTCATAGGCAGATATAGTTCATCGGTAGAATGCTAGCTTCCCAAGCTGGAGAGGCGGGTTCGATTCCCGTTATCTGCTTGAATTGAAAAAATGTATAATGTACATCTGCCATCATCTTTTTCTGATAAATATAGCCTAGTACAAATGTAACTTTACAATTATTACACTTTATCTTGCTCACATGGTATAATATAGCAAAATCACTTGCTTACAAGGGGGATTTTGCGGAATGCATGGGGTGAGCAACTCTCACGATGTAATGAGGTGAAATTACTATTATTAATTATTAAGATACCGGAACTATTCTAATGAACTTGAACGGTATTCATTTACGAAAGGAGTTAAATCTATGCCCATTCAATATGGTCTTCTTACGAAGGAACAACTAAATGACATTACTTCTCTGCTTCCAGAGATGCAGCAGGCTGCGGCCACCGGAAGCATATATGCTGTTGGTGCTGTGAAAGACAATCGTATCTGTGGCGTTCTCGTCTTCCGTGTGGATGGAGAGCTTCTCATAGATATACAATATATTGCCGTTTCGGAGCCTTACAGACGACAGGGAATTGCTACCGGCTTGCTCGACTTTCTGTGCAGAAGTGCAGAGGAAAGCAACACAGCCATTTTCTGCACGTTTGCAGCGGTAGATTGGAATGAACCGCTTTGCCGCTTGTTTATTCGACGTGGTGACTTTACGCTGACGGAAGCGGAGGGCTATATCTGCCGTTTCCCTTGTAGGGAGCTTTCTCAAATCGAATTGAATGCGACACCGCCGGTCGGAACACGCATTGCCACATTCTACGACCTGCCGGAGCGAGCACAACAACGTTTCATAAATGAAATAAAGAAAGATAGTCTTGCGTTTTCTGTCGAACTTTATGCTGAGCGGGAGCAGATGCTTCGTTCGCTTTGCCTTTGTGTGGTAGATGCAGCAGAAAATGTTCAAGCCGCCTTCTTCTGTCAGAAACGAGAGCAAGATGTGGAATTGTCATTTGCTTACGGAATTCCCGGTCACGTACACGCATTGGCGGCATTAGTCGGTCATCTGCGTGAACTTCTTCTCAGCACAGGCGACCAAGTTTCTTATCTTCAGATTGCTGCAGTCACGCCGCAAAGCCGAAAGCTGGTCGAAAAACTGCTTCCGGAGCGGGAGATTCTTGAAAAATTCTACACAGCGTGCTGGGACATGAATGGAATATAGGAGGGTGAAAGTATGTGTACAAATAAGGAACTAAATATGCTGGATGCATCCAAAACAATGGATACACAAGCAGCAGTGATTTATGCGGAACAGCATGAGGAGCTTACTGACCACACCACTGCAATTGAAACAATGCAGGAGCAGCAAACACAGGTTGAAACACAAGAGGAGGTTCGACCTCATTTTTTAGATGCCATACCGTATCTCCCGGCTTCTATCAAGGTAGATGGGGAAGTTGTCACAAGAAGAAAAGAAGGTCATTTTGAGAAGAAAAAACGTAACACTTTTGAAAAGCAGTTCCAAAAGGCGAAAGCCGCTGAACAGAAATTGACCCAGACACGAAATACTATTGCTACCCGCACTATTGATGGGCAGGCTTCGTCCGTTGGATACAAAAACGAACGGGCAATATTGGATAAGCAGCTCAATCTTATCCAAGCACAGGAGGATGCGGATTTGGCTGCGGTAGATGTGCTGATTCGCCAGCAAAAAGACGGTGTTGCAGAAAAATCTGCCGACCCTGCTTCATCCGTTGAGGCTCTGACCGCAAAAGTCAAATGGGCGGCACAGGATAAGCGTTATGAGGCATATCATCAATTGGCACTCTCTATGGAGATTGGCAGCAAGGCACGCATAAACGCTATGAAAAAGGCAGAGGACGAAAAGGTACAGTCTGATGTGCTGAAGCGGAAATACAAGGTGGCTTGTATGCCGCAGGGTGCGGAACGGACGCGTGAGGATTCCACCGTTAACCGTCATGAAAGATACGATATGCTCAAAGGCATCTTTCGTAAACCATCTATCTACTCCCACGAAGATGCTGAACTGACCTTTACGGATGAGAATGCAGATGTTATCCATCTGAGCAATATCGGACGTGCTACCATGGGCGGTACGAAAGCCATGTACGAATTCAAAGAACTGCACGATAATGCTCCCGCAAATGAGGTGCCTCAGCAATGGCTGTTCAAAGAGGCTACCAACTGCATCGGTATGGCAAAACCATCCGGTGCCATTGTTACAGGGGCGGCATATCTTCTGCAAAAGCAGCTTCGCGGTGACCTGTCCATCCCTGCCTACTGTGTACGGGTAGACAATAAGGTGGTTGGTTCTATTCAGAAGAAGATGCAGCGTGCAGAGGGCGGTGTTGACCTCTTTAAATGGCAGGCACAGGAGGATTTGACAGTCAATGCTCCGGATGCGGTCACAATGAATGACCTGATGAATGAACATACGCTGGACTGGGTGTTGTGTAACTTTGATACCAAGGGGGAAAACTTTATTAATCAAGCAGCCGGACACATCATTTCGTTTGACAAGGAAGCTTCCTTTAATAAGTTACTTGATGACGGCTCGCTTGCAATGTCCTATACCTATAAGCCTCACTCCAACGATACGATTTACAATACTATGTTTCGTGCTTACGCTGAGGGTACGGTTGACCTTGACTTGTTCGCTAATGAAGAGTCTATTCGCTCCATTGAAGCACAGGACGTACAACATTATGTAGAAATGTTCCGCGACACATTAGATGCTAAGTACAAGGCAGGAAGTAATGACCGAAGCGAAGCAGAGGAGCGTTTAAAGAACCGCTTTCGGACACTGCGTGAGACTTACCGCACTTTCTACACGAATTTGATTCATGAGCGGCTTAGTCATTTTCAGGGTGATTCTGAGGAACATCAACAGGAGCGGACCCGTCTTAATGCGTATTTGCACAATGATACATTCCGCTTCCATGATGAACAGGATTCTGCTGTGTAACTGGGTAAGAGGGATACATCAGACAAAGCAGTATATCACTAACCAATATTTTTACCGGAAAGAACAAGTGCAATATTCTTTCCACCGATGACCTATATAACTCCAAGGATTATTGTTTGCAATATTGAAAAGATATATGGTCTAAGTCCACATAAACTTAATATACATAAGGGTGATAACATGGCTACAAAATCATTTTTTAAAACAATCGATATTAAAGACCAGACTTCGGGAACAAAGCTCGCAGAAGCTTTAGAAAAGAGTAATTATATGAAGGACAAAGAAGTGCAGCTGCAAAGCCAGTCCAAAGAATTAAAGGGATATTCTGTCAAAATTTTCTTTGATGGATATTACAAATAAAATGACAAATTCATATCGTATACAGATTAATCTAAATAAGATAATCAAACACAAGTATTGGGCATAAAAATGCCCAATACTAAAAATGTAATCCCTATTCGTCTTACCTACCAGCAAGCATATGCATCACCGGCCTTATGATTGGTCGATTTTGCCAACTGCTTCAATTTTTGAATCTTATCAGACTTCATAATAAACATAATAATCATGCTCGGACGGGTTAAGCACTTTGTTTCGTATTTCATGGAAGCAATTGCATAATCGGTATCTCCCCATTCCTCTTCCAGCTTCTCAAGCCACTCAACCAGAGATTCCGTATCAACATCCGGGAATACGTCATAAAACAAATCCGGTTCACGCATTACAGGGTCTTTCAATGAATTTTGTATTATGTCATCACCAAACCACTCTTCATCAAACGGCAGGTTCTTCTTTGCTGCCAAAGCTCCCATATACTCCCGAAAGCCTTCCAGATATTCAAGGTCCTCCACCTGTACTGCAATACCCTTTTCAAGCAGAACACTCATCAATGCTCTCCATGAAAGCTCACACGTATCGGTTTCTTCCACCTTGTATTCCTTCAAATCTTCCGCATTCTCTGCATAATAAGCAGCGGTATCCATAAAATATCTGGATGCTGTCTCCTGTACGGAAGCATCATCTGTAATCAGTGCTACTATTTTCTCAAATGTTTCCGGTGTAACAACAACTTCCTTCTTTTTTCCAAATCCAAATAATCCCATATGCTTTATCCTCCCTTAGTCTAAGCATTTTCGTTAATTTATTTTTGCAAATGTCCTATAACAAAACATTTCTTACTTGAAATATTATAAATGGCAATTTGGTTTCATGCAATAGTATTATGTATTTCAGAAATTCCATCCAACAGTATATACGAAATTCTCTTATTTATCTATAGCCTCATGTTAGAAATTCCTGCTACATATATAATTATAAAGCTTTTTTATCAAGGTATTATTATGTCTATTCATGTCGTATCCTCCGGTGAAACCGTTTCCTCTATTGCAGCTATTTACGAAATACCTGTCGACACTATTATCTATGCAAATCAACTGGTTTCTCCCTATACTCTGGTTGTCGGTCAGGCTCTCTTTCTTCCCGACCCCATACCAAGCGCTCCTACACGCAGCGTTATTACAAACGGCTATGCCTATCCATTTATCACCTCATGGGTCTTAAATCAGACCTTGCCCTACCTTTCCCGCCTGTCGGTATTTTCTTACGGCTTCACGCCGGAGGGTGCCTTACTTCCCCCGCAGGTCGATGACAGCTATATGATTTCTCAGGCACTTGCAGTCGGAACCGCCCCCTTCTTAACCCTCACTCCTTTTGATGTTAGCGGACGCTTCAGCAATCAACTGATTTCTACCGTCATTAATAATCCGTCTGCCCGCTCACAGCTCATCAATAACCTCTCTGCAACCATAATTGAAAAGGGGTTTCAGGGCGTGGACATTGATTTTGAATATATTCTTTCCGAGGACAGGGTTACATTTGCACAATTTGTCACAGATGTAAGAATTGCAATCAATGAGCTGGGGTATCCTGTAACCGTCGCTCTGGCACCTAAAACCTCCGACAATCAACCCGGACTTCTATACGAAGGAAAGGACTATGCTCTTTTGGGAGAAGCCGCAAATGAGGTATTGCTGATGACCTATGAATGGGGCTATACCTACAGCCAGCCCATGGCAGTTGCTCCCCTTCCGAATGTCCGCCGCGTCGTCGAATATGCCTTGACACGTATACCGGCAGAAAAAATCTTCCTTGGCATTCCTAATTACGGATATGACTGGCCGCTCCCTTATGAATCAGGTGTTACGCGTGCCACTACCATCGGAAATGTCGAGGCAGTTACGATAGCCGCTGCATTTGGTGCAGAGATTCAATATGACGAAATTGCCCGGACTCCATGGTTTCAATACAGCAGTAACGGTATCCGCCATGAAGTATGGTTTGAAGATGTCCGCAGTATGCAGGCAAAATTCCAATTAGTAACCGAATATAACTTACGTGGCATGGGATATTGGCAGATTATGCGTCTGTTTCGTGCCAACTGGCTTTTGCTCGCCAGTCAGTTTCAGATTCTTAAATAGTCACTTCACAAGTCAAACAAAAAACGGAAGCATTAAACTAAACCGGAAGGCACGTTGACATTTTCTTACTGTCGCTGTTAGAATATATGCAGTCAGAATAATACGAAAAGGGAATGTTTGCTATGATAACACAACTACTCTGGGATTTGGACGGAACCATTTTAGATTTTAATGCGGCGGAGCATAATGCCTTACAGGATACCTTTGCCTCGTTCCGGCTTGGCCCTTGTACCGAACAAATGATTGCAGATTATTCAGCCCTGAATGACAGCTATTGGAAACGTCTGGAACGTGGGGAAATCACAAAGCCCCGGCTTGTCATTCAACGCTTTGAAGAATTTTTTACTTCCCTCGGACTGGATACCTCCATTGCACCTGCCTTTAATCAGGAATACCAGCTCCGCTTAGGAGATACCATCTGCTATCGCGACAATTCCTATACACTGGTACAGGAATTACATCCTCTGTACCAGCAATATATTGTAACAAACGGCCCTGTAAAGACACAATATCGTAAGCTGAAAAATGCCAAGCTTCTGCCTTATTTTGATAAAATTTTCATTTCCGATGAAATTGGGGCAGAGAAGCCTGCTCCTGCTTTTTTTGACTATGTTTTTCAGCATACTGCTTCTCACGATAAGCAGGACTTTCTCATTATCGGAGATTCCTTAACCAGTGACATTAAAGGCGGTATTCAGGCAGGCATCCGCACCTGCTGGTACAACCCTGCAAACCTTCCAGTTCCGGAACATATGAAACCGACCTATGTTATCTCCGACCTGCAAATGCTAAAAGACATTCTTGAAATCCGTTAAATGGGAATCAGCATTGCAAGCGTTCCCACCACAATCAACACCAGTCCAAGTGCTGCCTTTTTCGTTAGCCGTTCATGAAATACAAAAAAGGAAAAGGCAATGGACACCAGAATACTTAATTTATCAATCGGAACTACTACGCTGGCATTTCCTTCCTGAAGTGCCTTATAATAGCAGAGCCATGAGGCTCCCGTTGCCAGTCCGGACAGACAGATAAACAGCAGCTCTTTTTTCGGGCTTTGCGAAATCATATGCTGCCTTCCTGTCACAAATACAAGTACCCATGCCATCAGCAATACAACGCAGGTACGGATAGCGGTTCCAAGATTTGATTCTACTCCTTCGATTCCAACCTTTCCCAAAATTGCAGTCAGACTTGCAAATATTGCAGACAACAGTGCATAAAGTAACCAGCTATGTCCGCTTTTCTGCTCGCATCCATCTTTTTGTTCCGGCTCGCTGTTTTGCTCGTATTCCCTGTTCTGCCCGGAAACTTCAGTTACTGCTTCCCTTTTTTCCTTCTTCTGTATCATAAGATAGGTGCCGACTGCAATTGCTACAACCGCACAGCCTTTTAGCCATGTCATGGGTTCTCCAAGAAAAATCACCGCCAACAGAATTGTCAGTACCGTACTGGACTTATCAATCGGAACCACTTTATTTACATCACCACGCTGCAACGCCTTAAAATAGCAGAGCCATGAGGCTCCCGTTGCCAGTCCGGACAAAATCAAAAATATCCACGTCTTCGGTCCTATTGCGGCAATACTCTTAAGCGAACCACTAATCAGTACCATTAACCATGAAAACACCAATACAACTCCGGTTCGAATGGCAGTTGCAACATCCGAATCTGTTTTTTTAATTCCACACTTTGTTAAAATTGCCGTGATTCCTGCAAAAAAAGCAGAACCAAACGCAAATCCTATCCACATAGCTTCTCGCCTGATTTTCCACCGGCTTCTGACAGCCCTTCGGTTTCTGTACCGGCTTCTCCTTTATTTTCCTGCGCAGCTTCTTCTTCGTCCTCTAGCAGACTTTCATATTCCTTTGGCTCCTTCTTCGGTGTACGCATAAGCATTGCCTGTGCATACAATTCCGGATAATGTTCTCTTAAATACTGCATATCCTTCTGCGGAACATGGTCTCCCGCTGCAATTCTAAGTGCAATTTTCAAACAACGCTCTAAAACCTTCAGCTCCTCTGTCTTTGCATCCGTTTGCTTCTCCACATGCTCCAAGCGTTGTACTAACTGTGCCAGCATTCCGTCACGATTCGTCAGATTCTGCATACCCTCCTGCGAAAAATCCAAATATATTCCATTGGCAGGAACTGCCTGTCTACCAGAATTTCCAACGGTCTGCTTCCGTCCGAGGTTCACAATCTGCATTCCGATTCCAGGTCTTTGTTCCGTTTTTTGTTTCTGCATATAATTTGTGCGGTCTTCCATCCACATAGCATTATCTCCTTCTCTCTCCATCCTTATCAGACGTTCCAAGCTTTACCTGCTATTCATATCGGAAGCACCGCACAAATTGTTAAGATTCTAAACTATTTTTAATTATCTCTGGTTTTCATAATCCTTGACATTGCTACAGAACTTCAATGCCGTTGCCTTACTAATTCTTCCCTCACGTTCCAGCCGCTTCAAATCTGCATTCATTGTATGCATGCCTGCCGTACCACTGCTGATAATGGTAGATGTAATCTGATGTGTCTTATTCTCACGAATCTGATTTGCTATTGCATCAGAGTTTAAAAGCACCTCTGTAGCCATTGTCATGCCACCTTTATCCTCTAACGGAATCAGCACCTGCGTCACAATTCCTTTTAGTACATTTGCAAGCTGTGTTCTTGCCTGACTTTGTCCATGTGCCGGATAAGCATCTATAATACGCTCAATGGTCTGTGCCGCACTGGAGGTATGCAGGGTTGATAATACCAGATGTCCGGTCTCTGCTGCTGTAATAGCTGCACTAATCGTCTCAAAATCCCGCATTTCACCTACCAGAATAATATCCGGATCTTCCCGTAATGCAGAATGCAGTGCCTTTTCAAAGGTCGGAACATCCTTTCCGATTTCCCGCTGATGAATCATGGATTTTGCATGATAATATACATATTCAATCGGGTCTTCAATGGTAATAACGTGCTTTGCCTGATTCTTATTTACATAATCAATCATAGATGCCAGTGTAGTTGTCTTACCACTTCCGGTTGGTCCGGTAATCAGAATTAATCCTCTTGGCTCATTTATCAACTTCCGAACTGCCTTTGGAATCTCCAGCTCATCAAATGTCGGAATCTTGTCATTCAGAATACGGTAGGTTGCTGCAAGGTTATTCCGCTGATGATAAATGTTAGCTCTTAACCGCACACCGGAAGGCATCATAATTGCCAAATCCAAATCCTCACCACCTAATACCTGTTCCCGTTCTTTTTCCGTCAGGCATTCAAGAATCATATCCGTAGACTCCTGTGCTGTCGGAATCTCCTCTAACATCTTAAGCGTTCCAAACTGACGAATTGCCAGTGAGGTTCCCACTGTAATATGTACATCTGAACATTTTTCCCTCTTTGCAAATTCTATTAACTCTTGAAATCTCATTCCTTCTCCTCCTATCGAATCTCTTCCCCTGGTTTCTTTTTCTTTTTCTTGTCCTCATACATCAATGCATCTGCGGTCTTCATCAATTCAGAAATATCATATTCCTTCTTACCATATGCCACACCGACTGCAACCACACAATGAACACCGTCCTCCACACTGTTCAGCCGCTCTAATTCCTTCTCCCAGCGTTCCAGAAGATTCTGTACCTCATCCTCTGTTATTCCGCAGCCAACCATCAGGAACTCATCACCGCCCATACGATAACCATGTATCCGATTACTCGTAACCTTCCGGATACTGTTTGCAGCCTTAATTAACAGCTTATCTCCTGCTTCATGTCCGTAATTATCATTCATAACCTTTAAGTTATTCACATCAAAATTAAAGATAGCAATACTATCCTGATTCAGATATTCTCCCTCTACCATGGACAGATATTTTCCTTTGTTATACAATCCGGTCAGATGGTCATGCTCACTCTCATAAATAAGCTTCTCCCGCATCACACCATTTTCAATGTACAGGCGAATGACACTCAACAGCATGCTTTCCTTCATTGATTCCTTATCTGTATTTGGCCAGATAGACAAATATACGGCATATTTCTGTCCGGACACAGCTCCCTTACACAGAGCATGGAACATACTGTCTTCATTGCTTCCGCCCAGACGTAATACCTCCTGAACCTCATCTGCAAAAAATCTAATAGAAAAATCCTCTTCCGTTGAACCGGTTAATGCTTCTCCGACTCTGGCATTCATTGCAATTCTGTCATTACTATAGACATTCCCAACCTTATTGTAAGTAATGACATCCAAATTGCGTTCTCTCTGAATCATGAAATACACCTTATTTGTCACAAAATAATCCGCAAGCATCGGCAGCAATTCATAATAGGTGCTGGAAAGCTTTTCAAGCACTGCATTCTGGAAGCCTGCCAGCTTCTTAAAGAATGCCATATATTTTGTAATATCCCGATTCAGCCCCATGTATTCGGTAATATCAATCATTTGATGGAACTGATACTTCTTTCCTTCCTTCTCAAATCGTGCAGAATGAATCGTATAATACTTCTTAGTATCCGTATCAATACTTTCCCATTCTACAACCTTTCCATCCTCTGCAAGCTTCGGACAATCCCCTAACCAGAAATACACATCATCTGCAAACAGTCCTACTACATCCTCTCCGTAACGCTGTCTGTAAAATACATCCGCATATACAATTTCACCGGAGCCTTCTGCTACAATCGTAATACCGCCTATTTTTTCTGATATTAACTGTCCTATTTCATCTCTAAAATCCATGCCGACCCTCCTAATCTACAGTCTCTTGTCTCTCATAAATATCTTAATGCCTACTCAAATGTCAAAATATCTGCAAAGCCTGTCATCTCAAATACCTCCATAACACTGCTTATGACATGCTTTACAATCATATCTCCCTGTAACCCATTCATTTTCTTTTGTGCTACCAAGATAGCCCGCAACCCGGAGCTGGCTACATAATCACACTCCTCCATATTCAACTCAAAATGCTTCACACCCTCCTTCAACGTCTCCTCTAATTCCTGCGTCAGAATCGGTGCAGCATTCGTATCCAGCCGACCTATCAACTGCATCACAACCTTATCTCCATTTACAGTTTTTTTAATTTCCATCGTTCTTTCCTCCATCCTTTCTTAGTCCTTGAACCTTATTATATCGTAAGCATTGCCTGCTCTTTGCATTATATAAAGCTACCAATGCTTTACCATTGTCAGATGATTCTGTCCATTCTTATATTCATAAGCAACCGAATCCATGATTTCCTTCACCATATAGATTCCAAGCCCTCCAATCTGCCGCTCGTCAGCAGAAAGAGTAATATCCGGATTCTCCTTCCGCAATGGATTGAACTCCTTTCCGGAATCCAATATTGTTATTGACACCATTCCCTCCGAATTTTCTAATTTTTTAATCTCCAGTTGGATTTTACACTTACCGGTTCCCGGTGCATATGCGTAACTCGCAACATTTACAAATAATTCCTCCAATGCCAGCATAATCTGCATGGAAATCTTTCCCGGACAGCCTGCACGCAGTACAGCTTCATTTACAAATTCTGTAACCATATCCAGTTTTTCTGTCTTTGCTTCAACCTCTATTTCGTCTGTACATGTTATCATATGTCACCTCCCACTCTAACGCTGTACACTCAATACAGAATATACAAATACTCCTTTTGATTTTCCCTTTAGCGGAATCTCTCCAATCGGTTCAACCTCAATCCGGTCCTTTATACGTTCATATATTGTATCACTGATTAGTACCTGCCCCTTTTTCGCATTTGCCTCCAGACGGGCTGCGGTATTTACAGTATCACCAATGGCGGTAAAATCCATCCGAAATTCACAGCCGACATTTCCTACAACAGCAGGTCCGCAATTAACACCCACACCAAATCCTACACTTCTGCCAAACTCCTTCATCAATTCCGCTTCTAATGCCTGTCCCCCTGCAACAATATCCATGGCTGCACAGACCGCTTTAAATTCATAATCCTCCAGCTCAAACGGAGAATTAAATACAGCCATAGTGGCATCACCTACGAACTTATCCAATGTACCCTTATTCTTAAATATCGCCTGTGTTGTCAGATTCAGGTATCGGTTCAGTATCTCCACTACCTGCTCCGGCTCCAATGCTTCCGACATAGTTGTAAAGCCCCGAATATCTACAAAAAGCACTGCAATATCCCGATTCTCTCCCCCGAGCTTAATCTTAAAGTCTCCCTTTCTTGCAATCTCCTCTACAATCTCGGGTGCCACATATTTCTTAAAGGCATTCAATACCCTTTTTCGCTTCCTGCGTTCCCGGATATAGTTATCTGCCAGTGCATAAACATAAGAAATCAGAACAATCAAAGGCATATATACCAGATTTATCGCAATCCCATGGTTATTCAGCCCCACACCGACAAGCAATTCCAGACCGATAACTCCCGCCATGCATACAGACGCAAGCCATACCTTACTCCGCTTAAACAACCAATGTAGAGCAGCACCTATTAGCCCCACAATCAATCCAAACAGGTATGGATTTCCATTAACTGAAAATCGGTTCTGCATAAATGCCTGAAGCACATTTGCATGAATCTCGACTCCGAACATCTGCCGGCTATGTCCGTTTGGCACATTAAAATTATCCTGCATCCCCGGTGCATAGGCTCCAACCAGAACAATACTATTCTGGAAGGTTCGGCAATCAATTTTATCCTCCAGTATATCAATAAGCGAAATAGCCTCGTAATCTCCGGGCTTTCCCGAGTAATTGATTAAGGTACGGTTATATTTATCTGTCACGACTTCATTCGGTGACTGTCCTGTAAGCTCACAGTACCGCTCATATATGAGCTTCGGAAACATGGAATATTCCACCCCGTCACAGACCTGCTCGGGAAGAATTCTTCTAACCGTTCCGTCTGAATCCTGTGCAACATTGGAATATCCTACCCAAGTCACCTCCCGCAGGGACTCATATGGCTGCACCTGCTCTTTTACTTCATAGTAGACTGCTCCATTCTCATCTACAAGCTTTTTTTCATTATATACAAACTGGGATGCCGTCACCACATTCCCACTGGCTTTTGCCGCCTCAGCAAATGCTGCATCTCCGGCCTCATCCACCGTTCCCGAAAAAATAATATCAAATCCTATCACCGCCGGCCTTGCATCCTCGTATGCATTCAGCTTATGAATCAATTCTGCATAAACCTCTCTGGACCATGTATTAATTGGTCCCAGCTCTTCTAACGTCCGCTCATCGATGGCAATAATCTTAATCTGCCCGGACACACCCCTTGGGGTCTGATACAAAGCATCCTTCAAAATGTAATCTAACGGTGATAACAGATTTGTAATAGTCAAAAGAAATATAATGGCAAATACAATAAATGACTCTATACTATCCCGAACTGTCTGCTTCATATGCTTTCTCCCTTCTTTACCTTCTTAACTCCCTTATCTCTCTATTGCTCCGGACAGTCTGATTCTGTCCTCCTGCGTGTCAGATACAACATCGTAATATCATCTGCCTGTGGTTCCTCCTTGGCAAACGCATCTACCTCTTGATATATTTCTTGGACAAACCTTTCCGGGTCATTCATATTTCTTCGATTCTGATTCAGACTGTCACAAAGCTTCCAATCTCCGAAAAATTCCTGTTCAGCATTCAATGCCTCTGTCACACCATCCGTATACATATAAATACTGTCACCCGGCTCCAGCATTATCGTCTGCTCCTGATAAAGAACTCCCTCCATTAAGCCAAGCACCAGATTTGCCTTGGCTTTGAGCATTTCAAATTTTCCGTTCCCTTTTGCTATAAACGGACGGTTATGTCCTGCATTTATATACGTCACCTTATCTGTCTTTAAGTCTAACACACAAATAAATGCCGTTGCAAACATTCCCATCTCATTTTTATAGCATAATTGTTCGTTGGCTCTTGCCGCAACCTCTGCTAATGGAAGACCTACACTTGCAAAATTCTTAATATGCGTCTTTGCCATTGTCATAAATAGAGCTGCCGGAACACCCTTGCCGGATACATCTGCAATCAAAAAGCAAAGATGGGTTTCATCTATCATGAACATATCATAAAAATCTCCGCCAACCTCTTTTGCAGGACGCATATGTGCCGTCATCATGACCGCCGGAAGCCGGTTAAACTCGGTAAAATCATGTTCCAGACAATCCGCCTGAATTTTGGTGGCTATCGACAGCTCTGACTTTATCCGTTCCTGCTCCGTTATCAGCTTTGTCGTCTTGGTATACAGCATATTCATGAAGGACCCATATATCTTACGATTAACACTTGCAATTTCCTCGAACAACTGCTTGGAAATATTGGCACATCGGACATCCGTAACCGCCCGGACAGTTGCCTTACGAATATCATCATTAATTAAGCCCAGTTCTCCGATAAAGTCTCCGGTTCTTAAACGGTTAATTCTGGCACCGGTGCTGGTAAATACATCCGCCTTACCATCCAAAAGAATATACATGCCATCCTCACTTCCGGCACCGTATGTTACAATGTCCTGCCCCTTTGGAATGTCAACCTCTGTCATCGCATCCAACAGAATACGTGTTCCTTCGCTTAACTCCCCTTCTGCTTCAATCTCAAAAAACTCCTGTATGGTTGGCAGTTGCCTTAATAGTTCTGCGTTCATAGCTTCCCCCTATTTCCATTGAATCTCCGTATCCTCCGTAATCGGCTGACTAAAATCAAAATCCCACGTTCCGCTTGCCTCCGGCATCAATACCGGAACACCGGCACAGGCATCCTTCTGCACCTCCTGCGTACCAAATACAGCTCCATTATACATAAAGGTTACAGTAAACGGTCCCTGCAGATACTTTTCTAATTCCTCAATGCTGATTCCAAGGTCGCTTCCACCCTTCGCTATTTCAATCAGACACTTAATCACAGAATCCGGAAGTGTAGAATAATCTATATCCGACGGAGTGCCTACATAATCCGTTGTTGTACCATCCTCGTAGATGAGTATTTCTTTCCCTTTGTCTACTAAAGTTTCCTTCTCTGAAACCGTTCCGTCCGGATATACCAGTCTGGTTGCTACCGTTCCTTCAAATACAGAAACCCTTGTATAGTGAACACCATTCTCCTCATATACACATACACGATAAATAGTACCCCGTACTGACATCGTAGAATTTGGAGTGTTTACCTCATACGAAGAATCATCGCTTAATTTATTCTGGATTTCATTTGTAATTGCACCCTGTTCTAATTGAATCGATGTCCTGCTGTTCTCACTATTCCCGGTTGCCTCCAGCCGGAATTTCGTCTGTTCTTCTACATATACATACTTATCCTCATCCAGCTTAAGACTCATGGTGCCTGTATCCAGAAACACAGTATCACCGGATTCTAACAGCATGTTATTATAAGGTTCAATGTCACCGACTTTTTCACGTGTAACGGTTGCGGTACCATCTACTTCAAATACCTTAATAATTCGGTAATCTTTATTCTTATTTATTACAATTCCTACTATCACCGCTATTATAACCAGCACTGCAACCGGAATTATAATAAGCAATGCCCGATTACCCGGTTTTTTAGTTTCTTCCATATAAGTACCCCCCTTTTCCTATGCCTATCTCTTTGTAAATGTATATTCTCCGGCAGTCTTTACATAGAAGGTACTTCCACCGGAATAACTGGTGGTGTCTCCACTCACCTGCCATGTTCCATTTTCTAATGTATATGCCTGATCACTCTGTAATCTTACCAGTTCACCGGTTGGTATTCTTCCATTCTTCATCCATTCTGCTGCTATTTTAAAGGAACATACCGTTTCGTTTCCTGCAGCATCCTGCAATTCTATCTTATATTCCTCTATACCTCGATTTGCATCCAAGGAAAGTGTCATTTCAGGTCCGGTTATTGGTATTGATTCTCCATTTAACAGAATTTGTCTTAAGTTCGCATCCCGAACCACCACCTGATAGCTATCACCATAATACAGCTTTCCATTTTCAACTCCGGAAATCACCGGTGCATCCTTATCTATCAGCACAGACAAAATGGTAGCTCCGGCAGTCTTCTCTCCGGTGGATTGCTTCATCAGAAAAATGGTTCTGGATGTATCACTTGCTGTAAGCGTCAACGCCTCCCGGTAATTTCCATCTAAAGTCTCCGCAACCAAATATCCTTCCGCAGGAACAACCTTAACATTTGATGTATAGTATCCTCTCTTACCGCGTTCTCCCTGTAGCGAATATGCCTTATCCGGCATCGGAAGATATTGAATTGAAAATTCTGCCACAGCAACTGCTTCTGCAACTGTATCGGTTGCCGGAAATGTAGCACGTACCACATAATTTCCAACTCTGGTTGGCTGTGTGGTTACATACGTGGTATCTGCCGCACCGGCTTCCTTATATTCAAATACTACACCGCTCGTCGGATTCGTTGCAGAACGGACCTGCGGACTTGAAGCAGCTCCCCCATAATACCAATCATCTATTGTAACAACCCCACTTCCTGACTGCAGTACTTCTGCCGGAGTTGTCTTTTTGGTTGCCGGGGTCAGCCTGACCTTGACATTTGCCTCCGGGGTACCGCTAACCTTTAACTGTGTATCCGACAACCGGGTCACAGTGATGCCATCCTGTTCCAAAACCGTATAATCCTCCGGAAGATAATATCCCTCTTCCACTGTATATACAGCTTCAAAATTATCCTGATATCCACTCTCTGTATAGCAGATCTGCGTCTCTGCGTCTGTAGTAGTCAGATATGTATTCGCTGCGTCCACCTCAACCTGATAGATACCTGTCTTCAATTCTAACGGCTTCGTAGCATATTCCGTTGTATTCTCTATACTAATATAATCGGCCAGCAAATACACATAATCTGTCGGAAGATAATCCTCCGGCAATTCAAACTGTAATTGCATGCTATCAATATCTCCAACCTTGCCATACCACTTAATCTCGGCATCCTCCTCTGTATACGGCTTATCAGTAATTAATACAGAATACCGGGTATATGTCTGTGTAGCTTCTTTAAGCCCAACCGACTGTGCCTGCCATGTAATGGTCAGTGGTGATGCATCCGTTCCGGTTACAGTCACCTGCGGCTGTTCCATGGTTATAACGCCATCCCCAATTACAGTTAAATGCCATATACTATTATCCACCATGGATGGTTGTGCCAACGTATCTTTTTTCGCATTGGATGCAGATGTAAACAGAATATCCGGAGATTCTGCATTTATCCAAAATGCCGGACTGACATACACCTCCTGCTCTGTACTATCAATGGATTCTGTATTAATTGCACCGGCTGCCGTAACAGCCATTGCCTGAGTTGTACTTACATCATCTATGCTTCTGGCAGCCGAACGAAGCCAGTAGGCTGCTGTATTTCCATTTCTTCTCGATTTTACGCGGGCTGCATCATTCCCGTAATATGTTGCCGCCTCTGTTGCACTTAATACAAAAACTCGCTCCGAGGTCTCAGGACTTTCACACAAATACGAATCCAAAATACCCGTATTTGCCTCTGCCTCATGCCGGGTCGTTAGTATTAATGGTGTTTCGGTCTTTTCGTTTAAGTAACACTCTGAGCCCAGATGAGCATCACTTATTATAATACTTGCATCCGTATTCAGCGAGCTTCGAATCAGGCTTGCTGACCAGTCTGTCGCTCCCGTATAAGTTCCATTTGATACCATATTGTCATCCAATAACATACGGCTTCCGTCATGCTTCAATATACGGAATTGCTCACCACCGCTTATGTAGACATTGTATCCAAAATACAGAAGGTCATCGCCTATACTCCATGTATCTCCTGCTTCTGTCTCCAGCACCCGGGTACCCAGACTAATATCCGGTCTTAATGTTTCTGCTGCCAACACTTCTGTACGGCTTCCATTTCCCAGTGGAATTTGTATCGATATTATAATTGTTAATATGACTGCTAAAAAACCTTTTAACCGTTGTTTCATGATAGCTTCCCCCTTTTTTATGTCTTTTCTGAATTTGCGGTTACTGTTTTTTAGTAACCTTTCTAACATACCACTATTTTTCAAATAATGCAAGCGTTTTTCTGTTTTTTGTTTTTTTTATTTGACCTTCATTTTACAATTTCTACTCTTGGCAGCTTAAAATCTAAAGCTATCACCTTTTATTATTGCAATTTATACGTTATAATTATCCAAAAGCGTTCTAATATGCGGAACGAGTCGCGGAGGACTGCAAATTGTCAACAAATCACAAGGAACACAATATCGGCTTTTATCCGGTCAATGGTTTCAAATCCATTGGCTTATTCAGTATTATCTGGCTTGCCTTACTCCTAGTGGAGATAGGTCTTTTAACAGCTGTCGCCTGCATTCCACGTTCTGCAATCCAATCAAATCTAGAGGAATCCGCAGAGCTGCTGACCAGCCGCCCGGTATTTTTCTCATTATCGGAAACAGACCCGGCTTCTAAAATTGACCGTTATGCAGATTCCATTTTATTAAATATTGCCTATTATTATGATACGGAGCATCCGCTTTCCTCTGTCATGCGTTCTTCATATTATTATACCGTAAACAAAAATGAAAATGATAATCTCCAGTATGCTATTGTTCACTCCCCACATCCGACGCAGGATTACAGTCGTTACTGGCATGGCTCCATTGCCATCATCCGCCCGTTATTAACAGTATTAAACCTGCATCAAATCTACATTCTGTCCGGATGTATCCTATGCGTCCTGATTCTGATTCTTGCGATATTATTACTGCGTCACTATAACCGTTCAACATTTGCCGGTTTTCTGTGCAGCATGCTTTTTGTATCGGTCTGGTATATTCCGTTTAGTCTGGAATATACATGGACCTTTTTGCTGTCACTATCTGTCTGTATCTGTGTAATCCTTTGCCGCAAAAAGAGCAGGACACTTCTTCTTTCTGTTTTTATCATATCCGGAAGTCTAACCTCCTATCTGGATTTTCTGACAACAGAAACGCTTACATTTTTACTGCCTCTCGCCTTGCTTTTACTATATGCCTATCGCCCTTCCCCTTCGGCGGCATCTGAACCGAAAGCTTCTCAAGCTCTGCAATTTCGTACCATACAGGAGGGAGTTGTCTTCAGCCTACAGGTTATATTATGCTGGGGGGGTGCCTATGTTCTGAACTGGGTTATGAAATGGGGACTTGGCAGTCTTATTTTACAGCAGAACCTGTTCACAGATGCCCTTTCCCAGGCTTCATTACGCCTCCATGGTGCTACCTCGGAATTAACCGGAGTTTCATTAAGTATACAGGCACTTCTTCGCAATCTGAGTTGTCTGTTTCCCACCTCCCTTACAGGAAGCTATTGCATTCTTATTCTCTGCCTGCTACTGTTTCTTTTGTTCTTCTGCTACTATATGACCCGAAAACGCAATGGTCTTCAGCCGCTTCCCCTGCTCTTATTCCTGCTCGCCCTTCTGCCGCCAATTCGCTTTTTAATCCTATCCAACCATTCCTATATTCACTATTTCTTTACTTATCGTGCTTTGGCAGCCACTGTTTTTTGCCTGTTTACTGCCTTTTGTCAGGGAATGGATACCCGGTGGATAAAAAAGGAATTTAAAAAGCTCAAAAAATCTTAATTTTAGATTTGACAAACTGCATACAGAGTGCTACAATTTGCTCAATCGCTTCTATGCGTCACTGCATTAAAGCGTTAGCGTAGTAAATTTCGTATTTGAACGTATTCACAGATACCGAAAATAGCCGTAATACGATTAACGAAAGCAGAAAGCAACCGGGGCGTGAAATAACAAACACAGGAGAGTAATTATGGAACAGAGAAAAGGTAATTTAATGAGTGTCCGCAATGACATTAAGGTTGTAGATGCTACCATCCGTGATGGCGGCTTGTGTAACAATTTTGAATTTACAGATGAATTTGTAAGAGAATTATATAAGACCAACATCAAGAGCGGTGTTGACTATATGGAGTTTGGATATAAGGCAAGCAAGACCATGTTTTCGGAAAATGACTTCGGAAAATGGAAGTTCTGCAACGAAGAAGATATTCGTTCGATTGTCGGGGACAATATTTCAGATATGAAGATAGCTGTTATGGCAGATGTCGGAAGATGTGATTTTAAAACCGACTTCCTGCCAAAGAGTGAGAGTGTCATTGACATGGTACGGGTTGCCTGCTACATTCATCAGATACCTTCCGCCATTGAAATGATTGAATATCTGCATAATCTCGGATATGAAACCACCTGCAATATCATGGCAATCTCACAAGCAAATACTACACAGGTGGAAGAAGCCTTGGAAATGTTATGTGCCACGAATGTAGATGTTATTTATCTGGTAGACAGCTACGGCTCGCTTTATCCGGAAAATGCCGCAGATTTGGCAAGAACCTATCTGACCTATGCGGAAAAGTCGGGAAAGCAAATCGGCTTCCATGGACACAATAACCAGAATCTTGCATTTGCAAATACAATCGAAACCATGTCATATGGTGTATCCTATCTGGATGCCACCGCACAGGGTATGGGTCGCGGTGCCGGCAACTGTGCCATGGAATTACTGCTGGGCTTTTTGAAGAATCCGAAATACAGCTTATTCCATTTGCTTCTTTTCATTGAAAAATATATGATTCCGCTTAAGCAATCCGGTGTCACATGGGGCTATGACCTGCAATATATGTTCACGGGTCAGTTAAACCGCCATCCAAGAGAAGCAATGGCATTTACCGCAGAACACCGCAACGACTATTGTGAATTTTACAAATCCTTATTGGAAAATGAGTAGCCTCCCAATTGGCAGGAGCCTGTCCATTCTTACAGACAGAACTCCTGCCATTTTTTAAATGGTGCCAGCTCTAACCGTATGAAATATCCCCTGTCATGATGGCATACCGGGCAACGCTCCGGAACCTCTTCTCCCTCATAAATGTGCCCGCAATTCAAACACATCCATCCGGTTTTAATATCCGATATATGCAGCTTATTCTGTTCTATCCATTCCGCTAATTGTCCGAACCGGTCTCCATGTCGTTTTTCAATTTCCGCAATCATATAAAAGGAAGAAGCCACCTGCAGGAAGCCTTCTTCCTTTGCTTTGTCTCCAAACCGCTGATATACGTCATCATGTTCCTCATATTCGTTATGCTGTGCCATCCGCAACAGCTCTGCCAGATTATCCGCCAAATCTACCGGATACCCACCGTCTATCCGGATGGTTTCTCCGCTTAATTCTTTCAGGTGCTGATAAAAGACCTTTGCATGTGCCAGCTCCTGCTCTGCCGTAAACAAAAATACTTGTGCTATTGCCTGCTGCTTTTCCTTTCGTGCCTGTTCTGCACCAAAGGTATAACGGTTTCTTGCCTGACTTTCTCCTGCAAATGCCCGCATAAGATTCTCTCTTGTTTCACTGGAACGAAATTCAACTCCCATCACGATTCCTCCTGTTTTCTACTATTTTTATTTTTTTGCTATTTTATCGTTATTATTGCTATTTTTACTATTGTTGTTATTTTTTCCATTTTATCGTTATCGTTGCTATTTTTTTCTGCTATCGTTATTATTTTTCTGCCGTTTTATTATTTGTTTTACTGCTACTAACATCCGCCTGCTTCACTAACCGATAATAGCGTCTGTCCACCTCCTGCTGCAGAAGCTCTACTACCTCTGCATATTCCGGACGGATTAAATGCTTGGTCCTTCCCATCATGGCAAGCCATTCACGAACAGGCTGCTTTTTTCCTGCCCGCTCCGGATTATAATTAAGGATGGTTTTTCCGTTTTCCACCTCATACAACGGAAAGTAGCAGGTATCTACCGCCATTTCTATTACGCTTCTCTCCTTTGCCGGATTATCATTCCAATTTAACGGACAGGCAGACAAGGCTTTTACATAGGCAACACCGGAATGCTTGGCATATTCGGCTGCTTTTGCTGCCTTCCTTATAAAATCGGCAGGATTGGATTCTGCTGCCGTTGCCACATACGGAACATTGGCGGCTGCCATAATCTGTGGCATATCCTTATGAAAAAATTCCTTTCCGTACTGTGTTACTCCGATATGGGAGGTACTGCTCTTAGCTCCTAACGGTGTGGAATAGGATAGCTGATAGCCGGTATTCATATAGCCTCCATTGTCATATTCAAAGAGCAGAAGGTGATGTCCGCGGAATGCTGTTCCCAGAGCAGACCCCATTCCTATATCCATTCCTCCGTCTCCGCTTACCATAATAAATACCAATTCGCCCGCCGGTAGTTCTCCCTGCTGCTGCCGCCGTTTATAGATTTCTGCCAGTCCGCTTAGGGTAGCCGCACCGTTTTGAAACAGATTATGCACATATGGCACCTTGAAGCTGGTCTTTGGATATGGTGTCGTAACAATCATTCCGCAGCCGGTCTGAAACAGCAGTATGACCGGGTCCTCGATTCCACGCAGCAAGAGATTTAGATTCACCGGGATTCCACACCCCGGACACGCTCCATGTCCGGGTGCCAGCCGTTTCGGTATCTCGGTTGTTGCATTCAGATTACCACCGAGAACGTGTAACTCCTCCTCGCCTGCCTTTTTTACAATGGTAGTCAAGCCAAGCTTGGTTCTCTCTCCTGTCACCGGAAGAACCCATGGTTTTTGCGGTTCTTTTACCGTAGCGTTCTTTTCCTGTACTTCATAATATGCAAAATCCGGTGTCGATTTATCCTCTGCCCACTGAAGCATATGCTTTGCATCTTCCACGAAAAAGTCCCGTCCGCCCAAGCCGTAGACCAGACTTTTAACATGAACCGTACCGCCGTATTTCTGTATGGCTGCCCGGATTTCCAATGACAGATTTCCGCCGCCTGCACCATAGCTATCCTGTCGGTCTGCGACCACTATCGTATTCGCCTGTCTGCACATCTGACTGATTTCCTTTTCCGGAAACGGTCTGAGACTATGAAGCGTTACCGCTCCTACCTGCTTTCCTTCTTTTCGTAGCTGCTCTACCGCTTCCATTGCGGTTTCATAGGAGGAGCCAAGCAGCACTAACAGTATTTTTGCATCCTGATATGCATAGCCCTCCACAACCTGATAGCTCCGCCCGGATATAACCTCGTATTCCCGAAAGAGCTTTGGAAGCTCCGTTCTTGCCTCCTCCATTGCTTCGTGCAGCTGATACCGGTTCTCCATCAAATCATCTTCATTCATATATCCCCCGACTGTGACCGGATGCTCCAAATCAAAAAACGGATATGGCTCCCGCTTGTGTCCGATATACCTGCGGACTGTGTCTTGTGCTTTAAAGCGATAGCATCTACGCTTCTGATGACTGGTAAAAAATCCGTCATATGCCACGACTGCCGGAAGTCTTATCTGCTCTGCCAACCGAAGTGCAATTATATTAAAATCATATACCTCCTGTACGCTATGTGCGAAAAATAGTAACCAGCCTGCATTTAACATATACATAATGTCGCTGTGGTCTCCCTTTATGGAAAGCGGTCCGGATACGGTACGGCAGACTACATTCATTACCATGGGATACCGGGTGCCGGACTGTACCGGAAGCTGTTCCAGTGCATACAAAAGTCCGTTTGCACTGGTGGCATTAAAGACCCGTCCGCCTCCCACAGATGCACCGTAACAGATGCCCGCCGCACTATGCTCTCCCTCTGCAGGTATCATCAGCAGGTCGATTTTACCGGCTGCTTTGTCTGCATCCAGTTGTTCTGCAATCTGTGTAGATGGTGTAATCGGATAATATCCCATTAAATCATAGCCTATTTGCCGGACTGCCATTGCTGCCATTTCATTTCCGCTGGCATATTCCATTACCTGTTCTTCCATACCTATACTTCTCCTCCCTCGATTCGTTCCTCTGTCAAATATGCCTCGGAGGTAATATATCCGTCTGCCCCGGCAGGTTCATAATACTCCGGCATACGAAGCAGCTCCTGATTTGGCAAAAACCATGGTTTACTTTTATAATCGGCTTCTCTTTCCCGTATCAATGCATGAGTCGGACACACCTCTACGCAGCGAAGACAGCCCTTGCAATGATAATAATCAAGACCCTTGTTTTCCATCATTTCTTTTCCCTTGTAGTTTCCCTTTTGAAACTGAAAGACCTCATCCGGACACGTACTGTCACACAAGCCGCAGTTAATACAGCGTTCCTTTAGAAAAATGGGAATATAGCCTTGTCTGGACGGTGACAAATCGGAGGTAACGGTACTTCCGTACCATGGATTTATCCCTCCAATCGGCATTTCACCGGGCTGTATTTTATTTATACTTGCTTCCGTCTGCGGCTTATCCTTTAAGGAAACTATTCCCTGTACCTCTTCATACCCTCTGTGAATCCCTTCGATATTACCGGGCAGGGCATCCGGGTATTTTTTCCCCAGCGTACTTCTGCACATCTCATCCACTGCCTCTAATGGAAGAAAGCCCATAACCTTTGCCATGGCTCCCAGCATGACAACATTTATTCTGGATTTGGTTGCGATTGCTATCTCCTGTGCATTTACACAATAAATGCTCTTACAGCTTTGCCGGATATACTTTTTTTGTATTTCCTCCGGTGTCCTTGCCGAATGAAGCAGTATGGTGGTCTCGTCCGAGCATCCCTCCAATACCTGCGGCTGATTTAAAAGTGCTTCGTGAAATATAACCAAGAAATGCGGATATATCACAGGGGCGTGTACCCGGATTTCCTGATTGGCTGAACAATACCGGATATATGCCCTTACGGGTGTGCCTGTTTTTTCCGAGCCGTAGCTGGAAAATCCCGATGCATTGATGCCTAAGGCTTTTACTCCTATTTCTCCCAGCATTTTTCCGCACAGATTTGCTCCCAGTCCTCCAATGCTCTCCAGCCGGATTTCATAATATCCGCTGTCATTTACAACCGGAAATGTAATTGCCATAGTTGTCCTCCCTTCGGATGTTCTGTCTTTTTCAGAATGTGCAAATTTTACCTGAATTATACATGGTAGCCCTTGAATCTCCGCTCCTAATTTGCTAGTATATGGGTGAGGTGAGGAATTTGAAGCATTCCAATCATGGATTCCGTTGGATTACATACATTGTCATATTTTTATGCTTATTTTCGGGGATGTGTCAGAAGTTATCTTCTGTAGATTCTTTTTTGATGTATCCGGAATCTTCGGTTGCTTCTACGGCACTTCATGAAACACCCAATCCGGCACCTCTGTTTCAGTCTATATTAACCAATCTGGACCGGCAGCCTGCATCAATTATGCAGATTAACAAAAGCGAAACTCTGCTCCGGCAGACCGTTCTTCGCCGTACCCAGATTTACCCGGGACTTCTAACTCTCATTTTGTCCCTGATTGTTTCATTTATTTCACTATTTATTTCTACGCCTGCAATTTTATTGCCGGCTCTTTTCAGTATGCTCTTCATAGTCCTGTATATTCATAAGCAGGATGGGGGAAAACCATGTCTTTTTGCTTGTGTTAGTAAATAATGGCAATAAGACAGAAAAGAAGGGGAATACTATGTTTAAAGATATATTAGTGATTATTATGGCAGCACTGGCTCTGATTGTCGGTGTTTCCGCGTGGTTGCATGAAAACCGTACTTCCAAAGAGGAGGAGGATTCTGTTTCGGATACTCCGGGCAGTTTAAATACTAAATAACATTAACGCAAGGAAAAAGGAGACTATCGTAATGCGAAAAACAAAAATTATTTGTACCATTGGCCCTGCCTGTGAAAATGAAGAGACCTTGACCGAAATGTGTCAGGCAGGCATGAATGTTGCCCGATTAAACTTTTCTCATGGCACACATGAAGACCATCAGAAAAAAATTGATTTAATTAAGCAGGTTCGGACAAAGCTGGGACTTCCTATCGCCATTATGCTGGATACCAAGGGACCTGAATATCGAATCCGTACTTTTCAGAATCACAAGGTTACTCTGAATGATGGAGATACCTTTACCTTTACAACGGATGATATTATCGGTGACGAAACCAGAGTCTCCGTCAATTACAGTCATTTGATTGATGATTTATCGGTGGGTGATACCATTCTGGTAAATAACGGTCTGGTTATTTTCGAGGTGGAACGTCTGGAAGGCACGAATGCAGTATGTAAGGTATTAACCGGCGGCGTTTTATCCGACCAGAAAAGTATGAACTTCCCGAATCGTCTGTTAAAGCACGCTTATTTAAGTGAACAGGATAAATCCGATTTGTTATTCGGCATTCAGAATGATGTAGATTTTGTAGCAGCTTCGTTTGTTTCAAATAAGAGTGATATGCAGGATTTACGAAATTTTCTGGATGAAAACGGTGGTAAGGACATCGATGTGATTGCCAAGATTGAGAACCGCTCCGGTGTTGATAACATTGATGAAATCTGTGAGCTGGCAAATGGTATTATGATTGCCAGAGGAGACTTAGGCGTTGAAATTCCTTTTATGGAGGTTCCTTCTGTCCAGAAGTTCCTCATTCAGAAATGTCGTTTGCTGGGTAAGCGTGTTATAACCGCAACCGAAATGTTAGAGTCCATGATTCAGAATCCGCGTCCGACCAGAGCTGAGATTTCAGACGTAGCAAATGCGGTCTATGACGGCTCTTCTGCGGTTATGCTATCCGGTGAAACAGCGGCTGGAAAATATCCGGTTGCTGCAGTTAAGAATATGGCAGAAATTGCAGAATATACAGAACAGCGAATTGATTATCAGCATTGGTTCAATGCAACGGAATTTGAGATTCACAGTAATTTAGATGCCGTTTCCCATGCAACCTGTGCAATGGCTGTGGATGTAAAGGCAAAGGGAATTGTTGTAAGCTCCATTACCGGAACTACCGCCCGCATGGTCAGCCGCTTCCGTTGTCCGGTAGATATTATCGGTATGACTACCTCGGAGCGTGCATGGAGAAAGCTGAATCTGAGCTGGGGTGTAACACCGGTATTAAGTGAGGCATTTAACTCCATTGAGGTTGTCTTCTATCATGCAATGCAGCAAGCAAAGGATATATTCCACCTGCAAGCCGGTGATAATGTAGTTCTTACCGGCGGTCAGATTAACGGTAAGACCGGAAATACAAATACCATCCGTGTAGAAACCGTATAACAACTATTATTAATTTCATGACATACTATACCCCCTGCTGTCATAACATGAAGCAGGGGGTGTTTTGTTTGAAACTTCAATGGAAATCATTCATACTTGCAATTGTAATTCCGCTGGCTGTAGGCGGCTTATCTGGTATTTGTCTCCGGAGAAAATACGCATCCTCAACTGATACGCTTACAAAAATGAACGGATGTCTACCGTCAACTGCTCCTCCAGATTGATTAGCCGCTTTGTAATGTCCTTGGTTTTTTCATCTGCGTTCTGATACTGATTCAGATATTTATGCAGGGACTTCACACCCATATTGCAGCCGTCCGTCATCAGGTCTGCGATGGTTTCATCCGATTCGTTCATCACCAGCTTGGCATTGGTCTTTATCCATGACATGCTCTTTGCCACCGGATTCGGATTCTTACCCTCATCCTGATGGGAAAGCAATGCCTTCTGAATCTCATCCTTTAACTTGTCGTGTTTATTTCTGCACTCTGTCAAGAGCTTTCGGAAGGTATCGTCATGAACATATTCCAACACCTCATCAATCGAGGAAACTCCCATTTTGATTCCTGCGTCACATTCCCGCAGGAGCTTAATTGTATCTGGTTCTGCCATAATATTCCCGACTCCTTTTTGTTTTTAGGATTATTATGTACGATTTTATGGTTGTTATTCTCAGCCGGTGACAATAATCCTTCCATACTCCTTTTGCGTTAAAAGGTTTTATTTTTCTTATATTCCCTGCAAAGGCTTATATAAACACCGATTGCAATGACAAATAACGGCAGAAATGAAATCAAAAATACCACTACACTATCCTGCATCCAGCCTGAAAGTTTTTCTGTATCTATAAAATATTTTAAAATTCCGGGTATGGCATTATTCACTGCATGAAGGATTGCTGCGGGCCAGATAGAACCGGTCTTATAAGTAAGATAGGTCAGTATCGTTCCCACGGCAATTGCAAGTATGCACATTGCAGCAAACCCGGTAAACGGATAGCCCCAATATTCCATACCGAAGTTATGACCGATATATGTCACCGGCCAATGCCAGATGCCCCAGATAGCTCCGCCTACAAGAATTGCCCATTTCACATCCATAAGCTCTAGCAGCTTCGGCATCATATATCCCCGCCAACCTAGTTCTTCGCCAAGTGCGGCAAAGGATATGATGACTCCGCTCACAATAGCTGCCGCAGGCTGTAAGTATACCATGTCACCCAGCTTGTCTAATACCTCTCTATTAAATGCTGCCGGTGATAATGCCAGCCGCAGCCCACTTCCTAACTCCATATATATCCATGGAAGAAACACCGCTGCTATATAAAACAGCCATTTTCTGTCTGAGAACCGGATTCCTAACCGCATGGAATCCGCTCCCACACAGGCAAAGCCTTCCTTCGTCATCCATCGGGTAAGCAGCATTCCGATGGTCGGACACAGCATTCCAAGCATCGCAACCAGAAAAGCCATCTGCGAAGCCGTTCCGTCTTCATTTACAAACCGTCCTCCGCTTACAATAAACAAGAAGAATATAGACCACGATATTAAAAATGTCAGACCCAGATATAAAAACAACCGTTTCTTTTCCTGTTGCTTATTCATAATCATCCACCTCCCGATTCCGATTCAGCCGGCAGGTCACAATATACGAAAGCCAATACAGGATACCTGCAGCTATTGGCAGCCCTATGGATATTAAGGTTACAAGTACCTGATTCTGTTCGCACCATTGCAGGATTGCATACAAATCCAAATGTTCAAAGATACTTAAATCCCCAAACAGCAAATATGCAAATAGTGCCACCAGTATCAACATGAGAACGATACGTTTAACCATCATTCCCTTTTTCGTACCTGCTGTAAGCAGAATCGGAAGCTCGATTGCCACCACTATCAATTCTGCGGTAAATAATATCAAAATTCCCTGCATATTTACATTCATAAAATCCGTTAACATATTCGCTCCGGAATTGGAAACAAAAATACTTATCCACAATGCCAGCAACGAGATTCCGCCATAATAGACAATTCCGAAAAAGAGATACTTGGATGCAATGTAGGCATTCTTCTTCATCGGAAGCGTTTCTATCCACGCTCTGGTTTTGTTCTTTTCATCGGTTCTTAAGATAATGTTCATCATGGTAGATACCGGAACTACTGCCAATCCTATTTCCAGACTTACAATCAACATTGCTAAAACGGTATCAAATATAAAACCCGTCATTTCCGCATCATCCACCATCGCAGCTTCCGTAATACCCACATTGTCATTCTGTACACCGGTTTCCTCTGATTGTACTGTCGGTATGCCATTTTCGGTTACGGCTATATCCCCGCCTGCTATACATAGCCGGAGTATCAGAAAGAGGACTGTCAGAAGCAGTAATGCCGTCACCAGAAATTTTCCCTTTATTGCCACAAAATCCTTATATAACAAACCTGCCATTATGCCACACCCCGCTTCCGCTTTGCGATACCTACACTGATTCCATATGACCCTGCCAGCAGAGCAATTGCTGTTATGGCTGCCAGATAAGATTGATTCGTCAGGAAATCCTGTATGCCTTGAAACTTTCTGAGAACAAAGGAGGTAACATCCCCCTCCAGAAACATCTTCCATACTTCTCCGATATGCGGGATTATCAGCACCAGCCCGATAATAATAGTGGGAAGAATCTGACAAATGGCTGTCTTATCCACCCCTAACAAGTATTCAAACACAATGAAAATCGCAAGATACATTACCATGAAGGAAGCAAAGCTTACCAGTACCCCAAACAATTCTCCGAAGGACACCAGCTCCGTAAGGCTTGACAGTGCCAACGCAATCATGGTTGCCATAACAAAGCCCAGCAGTATAAAGCTAAGTCCGGTCATGTATCTGGCTGCCACCCGCTTTGCAATAGAAATCGGCATTGCAGACGCAAGCTTCTGAAAGGATGCATTTTTATCATCCAGAAATACATCTGCCACATTTCCGGTAAATGCCATCGGAATCAATAAAAAGATAAATAAAACATACCGAATCAGCAGCATGACTCCGTCCTCTGTCATATCTCCATCTGACAGCATCGGCTGAAATCCAAGTGCCAGATTTCCGTACCGCGAGCTTAGCCCAAACAAAACGGAGACAATGAAGCTTCCTGCCATCTCAGTTAAAAATGTATAGAACTGTCGTTTCAGGCAGAAAAAATCTTTTATCAATAGTCCTCTCATGCCTCTGCCCCCCTATTCTGCTGCCTTTGCCCTATTGCGGGAACGATTGGCATAATATATCATAATTTCCTCCAGCGTTGCGGATTCCACTACCATATCCGGATGCTGCTTCTTACACGTATGCCTGTCCTTTACCAATACCTCTGCTCCAAATGTAGATACCTGAGAACAAACCACCAGCTCTTTTGCAAGCTCCTCTACCTCGTCCTTTCTGCATCTTACAATTCCATGCTGTTCCAGAATTTCATCCTTATTTCCGGATAAGATAATTCTTCCGCCATCAATAAATACAACCTCGTCTGCCAGCTTTTCCAAATCTCCGGTAATATGGGAAGACAGCAAAATGGTATGGTCCTCCTCGATTACATATTCCCGGAATATCTCCAGCATTTCATTTCTTACCACCGGGTCTAAGCCGCTGGTCGGTTCGTCCATAATCAGGAGCTTTGCATTATGAGAAAGTGCGGTTGCAATCTGAAGCTTCATCCGCATACCTCTTGAAAACGCACCGCACCGTTTCCGGGTCGGCAAAGAAAACCGCTTCAGATAATCAAAGAACTGCTCCTCGTTCCATTCACGATATACATTTTTCATAATAAGGTTAATATCCTTTGCTGTCAGAAAATCATGAAATCCCATTTCATCAAATACCACACCGATATTCTCCCGAATTGCTACGGAATCTTCGTCAATATTTCTGCCAAACACAAAAATCTCACCGCTATCCCGCTTAATTGCATCCAGAATTAATTGAATGGTTGTGGTTTTTCCTGCTCCGTTTTGTCCGATAAAGCCGCATACACTTCCTTCGGGTACGGCAAAGCTTACCTTATCCAGCTTAAAGTCCCCATAGTCCTTTCCTACGTTATTCAGTTCTATAACCTTTTTGCATTCTTCCATATCTCCTACCTCAACTGTGCTTCTTCTCCTCATACAAAAGGCGAATCATTTCCTGAAGCTCCTCTACGGAAATCCTTCCCAATACCGCCTTATCTACTGCAGTCTCCAAGAGCTCCTGTATTGCAAACATCAGGCTCTCCTTCACCATATCATTGTTGATTTTCTTAACAAAGCTGCCCTTACCTGTAACCGATTCAATGAAACCGTCTCGTTCCAAATCCTCATAGGCACGCTTGGTCGTAATGATACTGATTTTCAATTCCTTTGCAAGCACTCGCATAGACGGAAGTGCTTCCCCTTCCATCAATGCTCCTGCCATAATCTGGCTCTTAATCTGTTCTTCTATCTGTTCATAGATTGGAACACCGGAGCTGTTTGAAATAATAATGTCCATATGTACTTTCCTTTACGCGTAAGTATTTTTACATTTCAATATATTGTATATATTCAATATACACACTTAATATAGTATTGTCAATACCTATTCTCCATCCGTTATAGGAGGAACAGTAGAAAGCCTCCTGAAATTGTGTTAAAATAAAATGGATATTCAAAAAAGAGAGGATTTTACCGTGAAAGAAAAGATATTTAATATTATTCAGATTGGGGATAAGAGCAACCGGCTCAGCCGTTTCTTTGATATATTTATTACGATTACAATTACATTGAACATCCTTGTAACCTTTATGCAGACCTTTGAGGAGCTATCCTTTTTATCCACGCTGTTTGCTATCGTGGAATACACCACCCTCGCTATATTCTGCGTAGAATACATTCTCCGCATCTGGACTGCGGACTATCTGTATCCCCAGATGCGTAAGGGTTTTGCCCGCATCCGTTTTATTTTTTCTTTTGATGGGATTGTTGATATATTGACTATTATTCCGGTATTTTTCCTGTCCGGCTTCGTTATTTTCCGTATGCTCCGGGTTGCCAGAATCTTTCACCTGTTCCGCCTGAATGCAAAATACGATTCCTTCAATGTAATCACAACGGTATTGTATGAAAAACGCAATCAAATTATATCCTCTGTATTCATTGTTCTGATTCTGATGCTTGCCAGCAGTCTGTGTATGTACAGCGTAGAGCATGATGCACAGCCTACGGTATTTCGCAATGCCTTCAGCGGTGTCTGGTGGAGTATGTCCACACTGCTGACCGTCGGATACGGAGACATTTATCCCATCACCCCACTGGGGCGTATTATGGCAATCTGCATTGCCTATCTGGGGGTAGGTGCAGTAGCGATTCCAACCGGTATTATCAGTGCCGGCTTTGTCGAGCAGTATCAACGAAACAGCAGTATATCTACCTTAAAAGATGCCGACATTAAAGAAATTGCAGAAATTTTCATAGATAAACGGTATGCCGGCAAGACAGTAGAAGATGTGGAGGACATGGAACAAATCACCATTTATCTTGTCCTGCGTGATGGTCTGTCCATTCTTCCCCAAAGAGATACCATATTAAAGCTAAAGGATATTATCATCATCCGCGAAACGGACTAAGCATGAGCGGCAGCGTCCTTTCTGCAAGCCGTAAAAAAGGCTAAGAACATAAATGCGATTCCCCATGATTCACCGCCACCCAGATAATGTGCCGGCATGGTACTTCCGGTTACCTGCGTCAAAATAGCGGCAACCACCTTACAAATTACATAGAATACCAACGGCCCGATTATAATAAAGCCCTTTGAAATGGCTACCTTTTTCTTGCAAATCAAAATAATAAAGGCTACACCTGCAATTATATCCGCGGTTGTCTGCCAGATAGTTCCAACGGCAAACGGAATGAGTGCAGATGCCGTAAAATATTCTGAAATCAGTTCCACCGATGCTCCGGCTAACAATGCTGCCCGCACATTCATCAATGCCAGACAACAGATAGAATGAATCCCAAAAATTCCAATCGACATCATGGTTGTACCAAAAGCATATGCCTTATAGGTCTTTGTCTTTTCTCCCTGCAAGCGGTCATAAATATACGAACAGGCAGCTCTGGATGCCAGAAGGTAGCCCACAGATGCTAAAATCCCGATTACAAAGGAACTCCAATAATACCATAACGGTTCTTCTGCAATGTGACTGCTAATCATCCCTGCCAGCACATAGGGTTCACCCTCTCCCATATAAGACAACAGACAATCACTTACACCACATAGCAGCATTACAAAAAATCCGATTAACAGCCAAGCTTCCCGCCGTTCTTTTTTTACATACATCATATTGAATGCCTCTTTTCTACTTATGTTAGTTTTAACTAACGAAAGTATACCATAGGTTTTCTTGTTTGTCAGCCGGCAAATGCCATGAAACAGCCTTTATGCACCCGGCTTTCCCCTTAAAATATTTATTGCACCTGCCCGTTACATACGATACAATTATTAATAGATATTAACGGTTTTATATCTCCTGTGGGGAGGGGGACCTTATATGAAAAAAACGATATTGATAATTCTCGGCATCCTGCTTGCCATCGGTATCCTGATTGCCGCATTTTTTATCAGCCGAACCGGAGGAAGCCGGATTGCGGACGGAACTTATCAAATCACAAGCGACAATTCGGATGCATATATCACAGTTTACGGAAACGAACTTCAATTCCATAATATAGACTTAAATGCTCTTTACCAAGAGGAACAGCTTCAAGTCTACAAAAGACTGGTAGACCAAGGTTCCATACCGGAACTGACCCCGGAGCAGCTTACTCAGGCTTCGGATTTGAATGCGTTATTTGTGACACAGCCTTGGGTGCTTAACTATGATGAAATGGTCATGGATAAAACCGGAACCTTCACATATGTGTATTACTGCTATGTACCGGATACTTACTTCGGGAAGGTCCTTCAGTATGATTCCCTTCATAAGACCATCCAGATAAATGATGAGAACCCGGAAAAGGTACTGCTGTTCAAGGAGTAATTGTCTATGCTGATTGCAGAGAATTTAGGAAAATGCTATACCGATGCTTCCGGAGAAATCTGGCCTGTACGCGACCTGAATTTAACTATTTCAGACGGGTGCTTTTTCAGCATTGTCGGCAGGTCGGGCAGCGGAAAAACTACGCTTTTAAAAATGCTCGGAGGGCTTCTGCCCCCTACAACCGGAAGTGTAACCATCAACCAACAGCCGCTATACAATCTAACGGAACGGGAGCTGGCACTCTATCGTTCCCGGAATACCGGCTTTATTTTTCAGGACTATTTTCTGGAGCATCAATATACCGTTTATCAAAATATTGAAATTGCACTTATGATTGCCGGCATTCCTGCTGCAGAACGCGAGAAACGGATACAAGAGGTTCTGGATACGGTCGGTCTTTCGCACAAGAAAACTGCCAGAACCGGAAATCTTTCAGGCGGAGAAAAGCAACGGGTCTGCATTGCCCGTTCCATTGTAACACAGCCAAAGCTTTTGTTTGCCGATGAGCCTTGCGGGAATCTTGATTACGAGAACGGTCAGAGTATTATGCAACTTCTCCGGACACAGACAAAGCAGGGAAAAACCGTTGTCTTAGTTACGCACAATCTTGAAGATGCACACTTAACGGATGAAATTATCACGTTGCAGGATGGGAAGATTATTCAACATGAAGCTTAAAGATTCTTTAACCTTAATTTTTCGGGAATATCAATATGAGAAACAGGAATGGGTACTGTCTGTCTTATTACAGCTTCTTCTCTACAGCGGCATTTTATTTCTGTTTATAACCGCTCAGAATATGGATACTATCTTTAGCTCTTATTTACAGCCGCTCTATCCAAACGGCTTTGAATTTCGTCTGACGGGATTTACACAGGCTGACATACCAAGACTGGAAGCAATGGGCTTTTATGATATATCCCTTTATGAAGAACGCAAGGAAGGTGTGGCTACTATTCCGGAATTATCCGGCATCTGGCTGTATAAGCTTTCTGCCCTATGGAATAGCAAGGATATTTGGAATCCGGATTTGGACAGCGTCCTTTCTGTTATTTTGTTCTGTCAGCTTATCTTTATGCTAATCGGAATTTTTCTGTTCTTCATCCTGACAAATCATCTGGCAAACTCCATCCGCATGAAGCTCATAGACCGGACTTCCTATATTCATATGCTACTGGCTCTGGGCTGCTCTGAGCGAAGCTGTCAAATGCTCTATTACGGCTTCTTTTTCCTGCGGAGTCTTCCCATTCTTCTTTTGTCTGTCGGGATAAATGCCGGACTGCTCGCCGCCCTGAATCATTTCCTGACAAGCAGACTGTATATTGCTGCAAGCTGTCCGATAGTATCTGTAAATTGGTCGCTGCAAATAGGTATCTACAGCTTTCTTTTGATGTGGCTGGCATTCCGCCGCCAATGGAGGTACATACATGAATAGACGGGACAAGCAAAGACTTATATTCTGGAATCTGAAAGCAGGAAAGCAACTGACTGCCAAGATTATTCTTGGCTTAACCTTTATCCTTACACTGATATTCTGCACCGCCTTTGTTCTGTATGCATGGATTTCCTACACCGGACACTTTAATCAAATGTATATGACCGATTGCTATTACTATAAGCCCGTACAGCAACTCTCACTAACGGAAGCAAGCCTTTCAGAGCTGACTACGGACTTTTTACAGGAGCAGGAAGCCTGCCACGCACAGGCTGCATCTGCCTTTCTTACCTTAAAACCTACCGTTCTTTCTGATTATCCGAAAGCCGGAAATACACAGCTTTGGGTAAACGGAGCTTCCCATGAGATACAGGAATACTTTCTTTATAACCGGCGTTCCTATCAGAACATTTATGATGCCGAAGCCCCGGTAGAGCTTGCCCTATACTGTAAGGAGCTATCTGTTTGTACCGATAAAATCGCTTCGGCATACGGCTCTGATTATCTATATGGCAATTATCCGGAGCATCCCGGCGAAATCATGCTGGATAGTTATATTCTAAAACTTTATGGCATTTCCGAGCCTTATGATGAACTTCTCGGCTCAACCATTTCACTGTATGATACCGACAGCTCTGCCGGACAGGTCTTACTACAGGACTATACCTTATCGGGAATTTTGTCTGCCGACCTGCTTGCTGCCAGAGAAAGTCTGTCTGCAAATGACCCGCATTATGAACACATTTATGTGAACCTGAAATCCGAGGATATGTCCGGCTATACAATTGAAAACGGAAGTGTCCGTTATTATTTTGATACTTATACAGACTATGTAGCGAATTATGAACACAAGAACCTGCTTCTTGAACGGAAGCTTTCCCAGCTTCTGACTATGGATGCAAACGGTCTGCAACTGACTTACCGCGGAATCGAGTACAGCCTGCTTTACCAGATGATGCATACTATCGGGCGGCTGCTTTTAATTATTGTGGCGGTTCTCGTTTTGGTCGTTTCCCTGTCCGTATCCTATCTGCTATACTTTTACAAGCAACGGAATATGAAATATCTTTCCATGCTCGGAACTATCGGATTGCCAAAACGAGAGCGTCACCACATCTACCTATCAGAGCTTATGGTTATGACTGCCGTTTCTGCCATATTTGCAATCTATTTATCTGCTGTTTTTTATTTCCTGCTGACCTATGTTATGCGTCAGACACTTGACTTTGCATTATTCATACTATAAAAGAGAAGCTCTATGCAGCTTCTCTTTTAGATGTTTTCATTATGCTTCTAAAATACTACCACCAGCAGCATTTTGAATTGCTCCTTGCCGTACACCGCATGAGGATGCCCTGCCGGCATAACAATGGAATCTTCCTCTTTTAATTCATATTTCACTCCATCAATCGTAACCTCACCGACACCATCCAGACAAGTTACAAATGCATCTCCGCCGGATTCGTGTGTACTGATTTCTTCACCCTTATCAAATGAAAACAATGTTACACTCAATGCCTCACTCTGAGCCAGTGTTTTGCTGACTACCTGACCCTCCTGATATGCAACCTGTTCCTTTAATACCAATACCTCTGCCTTATTAATATTTTTCATGCCCTGCATACAATGAGCCTCCTTATACCTAATTCCTTTTTCCCTAGTATGACCTTTTTTAACCGGGCTTTATTCGCAATCCTTATTTACTGTCTCTGTTTGCAATCTTTGTTCGTAGCCTTTTATTTACTGTCTCTATTTGCAGTTTTTGTTCGTAGGCTTTTTTACTGCTTTTGTTCGCAGCCTTTATTCGCAGTCTTTATTTACTGCTTATGTTTGCAATTTTTGCTTGTGGTCGTTGTTTGCGGTCTTTATTTGCTCTTCTGCTACTGGCTAACGCCCTGCATTTCTTCTACTAAGGTATCCATCTTCTCTTTTATCTCATTACTGATGGTTGTTATGTTGGAAGAGGATGCAGCTATCTCCTGCGTAGATGCAGCAAGATTGCTCGTTTTATCGCAGACTCTTTCCACAATTGCAATCAGGTTCATGGCTTCGTCTCTTATATCGTTAACTGCAGTTTCTATCTTATTTTGTCCCTCATTGCTGCGATTAGCGGTCTTTTTAGAGCTTGCTGCCAAGCCATTAATCTCACTTGCCACAACCGAAAAGCCTCGTCCTGCCTCTCCGGCTCTTGCTGCTTCTATCGAAGCATTTAATGCAAGCAGATTCGTCTTAGATGCTATGGATACAACCTCTGCATTATTATTTTTAAGCTCATCCAATATATCCCGGATTTGTCCCAGAGATTCATTTAACATCCGGCAAAATTCCGTTACCTCCTGCACCTCTGCGGAAATACCCGTACTTTCATCGGCATTTTCACTGTTTCGCTCCTCCATCTGTTGAACAGACTCATCTAACAGTTCAAATTCACCGTTAATTGCATCGGCAATTTCAAATACCTCTTCCTTCTGATGCTCCAACTGAGAAAGCAGTTCTCCGATTTCCGTCTTTTCTTCCTCTGCCACATCTTTGATATAATGGATGCAATTCTTTTTATCATTAATTCCGTTATAGATAGCAATTGCCATCTGTTTGCAGCTATCGTATCCGCAGCAGGAGCAGTCAATGTGCCGCTTATCTTCCGCTTCCTTTTTCATATCGTTATATATGGCATTTAACTCCATAGTTGACGGCATACGCAGCTTGCAGGTCTCAGACCTGTCGGTGTAGCCTCTCAAAAAGTCTGCCAGATTAAGTGATTTGAATTGCTCATTCAGATACTTTAACCGTTCTGCCGGTGGAAGATTCTTTGACCAAGGATGCTTCTTTTCCACTCCCTTGCTGGCTTCTCTTATCTTTAAAATGTTATACATATTATCCTCGGTCTCGGTTTTCGATGTCTCGGTTCCGGTTCCGTATATACATCCTGAACTACAATTAAGTGCATCCACAAACAGGTACGGTGTCTTTCCTCCGGCAATTCTTCCCTTGTTGTTTTCCAGATAGTGATACATATGCTTCTCACCCTCGACCTGTCTTACAAGTGCACTTTCGCCAAGGAACCAGTATACATTTTCTTTTAAACCTCCCGGCATCGGATACACCGAGCCAAGACCGTATTCAATTTCATCCGAACAATCCGGTCCATACAGGTTATTTTCCCTTACATATTTCATTAAATGGTCAAAGGTCACATTATAGGTAATGTAGCCCCGGTTCTGCGGGTCATCAATCTCCATTTTCTTAGCAATACATGGGCTGATAAATGCCAGCTTATCCGTAATACCCATATATTTTCTTGCGTATATTGCTCCGCACATCATCGGACTCTGTACCGGAAACAGTTTCGGCAGCAATTCCGGTGTATACCGTTCAATATATCCCACAACTGCCGGGCATGGCTGTGAGATACCGCCATAGAACTTATTCTCGGTAATGTACTTTATATATCCCCATGTTGTAATATCTGCTCCGAATGAAATACTGATGATGCGGTTTACGCCAGCCTTTTTCAGACCGCCCAAAATCTTCTCATACTCATCCGGATAACTTGCTTTGAATGCCGGTGCAAGCAGAATCGATATTCGTTCCCCTCTTGCCAAGTCTGCAAAAAAACGCTCCGTATCATCATAATATGCTCTTGCCTTGTGTTTACACACATCAAAGCACGCACCACAAGCAACACATTCGGCACTGCCAACCTCTATCCGGTCTACACCGTTCTTCTCGGCTTGCCGATTCGCCCCCATGCAGCTACAAGCACTAATACACTTGTTACATCCTACGCAATTTTTCATTTGTGTACACTAATGCCATACAATTTCCCCCTCCATTTTCCCTTTTACCTATACCGTTCTGTTATGTTTTCGCAAACGCTCCTGTTTGCAAGCATTTCCTAGTTTATAGTATACCATAAGAAGTTCACAGAAATAGTTCTGTTTTCCCATTTATTGACAAAAAAAGCAGGAGAACTTCTGCCTTTTAGCATACTGTTCTCCTGTTATTATCCTGTCCGTTGGTTTCTATTTTACAATGCCTTCTTAATTGCTGCCATCAGTTCGTCATACGTCTCATATGCCGGCAGCTCCGGATGGTCTTTCTTAATCTGCTCGGTACTCTTGAATAAAAAGCCCGCCTTACTTGCCTGAATCATTCCCAAATCGTTGTGGCTGTCACCGCTTGCTATCGTCTGGTAACCGATAGACTGCAATGCCTTAACGGTTGTCAGCTTTGAGTTCTCTATCCGCATCTTAAAGCCTGTAATTTCTCCGTCTGGTGCAACCTCTAAGGAATTACAGAAAATAGTCGGCCAGCCTAATTTTTTCATCAAAGGTCCTGCAAACTGGGTAAAGGTATCACTGATAATAATAACCTGTGTAATACTTCTCAATTCATCCAGAAATTCCTTTGCTCCCGGTATCGGGTCAATCTTGGCAATCGTTTCCTGAATCTCCTTCAGTCCCAGACCATGCTCCTTCAGGATACCGATTCGCCAATTCATCAGCTTCTCATAATCCGGCTCATCTCTGGTAGTTCTCTTTAATTCCGGAATCCCACTTGCCTCTGCAAATGCAATCCATATTTCAGGTACTAATACACCCTCTAAATCCAAGCATACAATATTCATATCCATGTTTCTGTCCTCCACTGATTGATTGTATATCCATGCCTAGTATACCCCAGATAAAGGCATACCCGCAACTTTAAAATTACCGCATACCATGCTCCATTGCATCTGCCTGTGTAATTTCCCGCATGACCCTGCATGGATTTCCTGCTGCCACAACCCCGGACGGTATATCCTTTGTCACCACACTGCCTGCTCCTATCACCGTATTACTGCCAATCGTCACACCCGGCAAAATGGTTACATCTCCGCCCAACCATACATTATCTCCAAGTACAATCGGCTTTGCCCGTTCAATGCCCCGATTCCGCTCCTCCGGCAGCATTGCATGGATTGCCGTATACATCCCGCAGTTCGGTCCGATAAAGCAATGACTGCCTATCGTAATCTTTCCTGCATCCATAAGATATGCTCCATGATTAATAAAGGTTGCCTCTCCTATCCGGCAATTGTAGCCGTAGTCAGTATAAATGGGTGATAAAATAACCACCTCTTTTTCCATATTCGGAAACAATGCTTGTAACAACTGTTCTTTTCTTTCTGTCTCTCTCGGACCGGTCTGGTTATATGTAAAATACAATTCCTCTGCCTGCAACCGTTCCTCCAGCAGTCCTTCATCATAATTTGCATCATACCACATACCCAGCAGCATTTTTTCACGCTCTGTCATATTCTTATCTATGCCTCCGTTTTTGTCTGCCTCAAGCTATATTTCCTGCTTCTCCATAAAATCATCAATTGCCGCATGCAGCTTCTTCGGCTCCATCGTCTTTAGCAGGTATCCGTCCGGCTTTAGCTCCATGACCTTCATAACGGTTTCCGAATCATTTTTCCCTGTCAGAAAAATAATCGGAATCTTCTGAAATTCGGCATCCTCCCGAAGCATCTGCATTACCTGCTTGCCATCCACAATCGGCATTTCATAATCCAATAATATTAAATCCGGTGTATTCAATGCCAGATATTTAATTGCCATTGTTCCCGAATTAGCCAGAATTACCTGATACTTATCTTCCAGAAGTGTCTTGACATTTCTAAGAATTACTCCGGAATCGTCTACCGCCAGTATTGTTTTCTTCTTCGTTTTCTGTATCTTTTCGAGCCGCTCAAAGATACTTTCCACCATTTCTCCCATGACAATCGGACGGGTAAAGGAGCCTTGAATCATCTGCTTCGGAAGTACTTGCAGCAGGGTCTTTAATTCATCACTGTTTCCCATAATAAATACCGGAATTTCTCTTCTGATGGCTGTATCCACCACTGCTTTGACATTTGAAGTTCTTTTCAACAATTCTTCACTGGTGCAGACCAGAAGACCTCTGGTGTCAGGTTCAGCCAGAACCGTAGCTGCCTCCGCCGAATCCACTATCTTCACTTTTACGTTCTGCTTGTCAAAAGCACCCTTAAATGCATTCGTAAGATAACTCTGCTCCTCCATCAGAACGACAAATTGCCCGTTTCCCTCCATGATGGTTCCTCCTTTATTCTTTCAGTTGTTCAATCATATCTTCCGTTAATTGCATAATCTCTTCCATTGCCACATCTGCTACGCACACCCTAAGCCGCTCCATTGCTCCTTCTATACATTCCGGTGTCTGATAGCCATCTAAAACCTTCAACTGCTCGTCTACGCCATCCATATCAAACTGTTGTATGCAGTCATTCATTTGCTGCAAGCCGTCTATCCATTCTTTTGCAGAAACCTCCTGCTTCTCCTTCCCGGATTCATCCACATAAGGCTTCAATATTGTCTTGTAGCTCCGATACTGTTCCAGCATGGCCGGTGTCTTTTCTTCAAGTGCCTGTATATCTTCGGCATTTCCATAGGCTTCCAGCTCTTTGGCTGTCTCCGATAATTCCATTGCTCCGATTAAAAGAGCCGAGCTTTTCAATGCGTGAACCTCAACCGTATAATCACGCAAGAGCTGTTCTTTTAAGCATTGTTCAATCTTACTTGCCTTGCTGTCGATGGTCTGATAAAAAATTCCAATCATTTGCCGCAGAACATCTTCGGTTCCGCAATACCGCAAGCCCGTTTCCAGACTGAATCCGGCTTCCTTCGTTTCGCCGGATGTAAGAAGGCTTTTTGCCTCCTCCTTTGATACCTCCTGCACAAGCTCCGGTGAAAGGCATTTCCGAAGCTGTACGCAGATACTCTGAAAATCTATCGGCTTTGCGACAAAGCCATTCATGCCTGCACTTATGAACTCATTTCGTGCATCCAGCATGGCATTGGCAGTCAACGCAATAATCGGAAGCTCCTGATATTCCTGCCCGGATAACTGCCTGATTGCCTTGGTGGCTTCTACTCCGTCCATTACCGGCATCATGTGGTCCATAAGCACCAGATGATAATGCTGCTTCTGAACCATTTCGACTGCCTGCATTCCGTTCTCCGCAGTATCTATCTGCATCTGAAGCGGCTTTAACAGCTCCTTGGCAACCACAAGATTCATGGTGTTATCGTCTACCAATAAAATACGTGCCTCCGGAGCAATAAACATACTCTCGGCTTCCTTTTCCAGTACACTGCTATGCCGTTCCTCATAATTTACCTCTGAAATCGGAGCCGCATTGACAACCGTCTGTTCAATAAAGAAATAGAATCGGCTTCCCTTTCCGTAATAGCTCTCTACACCAATGGTTCCTCCCATCATATTGACTAATTTTTTCGAAATTGTCAACCCTAATCCGGTTCCCTCAATCCGTTGGTTCTTCTTCAAATCTACTCTCTGGAAGGAATCAAATAAAATCTCCTGGTCTTCCTTCCGGATTCCGATTCCGGTATCTTCCACTTCGTAATACAGCAGGATTCGGTCCTCCAATTGCTGCTTAATTCGAACCCGCAGCCGCACATAACCTTCCTCCGTATATTTTATGGCATTCGTTACCAGATTCGTAATAATCTGACGAATCCTTCCCACATCACCGCCCAGACTGCATGGCAAAGCAGGGTCAATATCATAAATTAGTTCTATGGGTTTCTCACCGATCCGGTTCTCAAAGGTCAGCCGCATATCATGAAATAAAGAAAGTGTATCATACGGTTCTTCAAACAACTGCATTTTTCCGGACTCTACCTTGGAAAAATCAAGCACATCGTTCACAATGGTAAGCAATGCCTGTCCGGAGCTTTGGATATTTAACAGATATTCCTGTTCCTGGCGGCTATGCTGGTTTCGAAGCATAATTTCTGCCATTCCGACGATAGAGTTCATCGGTGTCCGGATTTCATGTGAAATATTGGAAACGAACTCGCTTTTTGCCTCATTTGCCGCCTCCGCCTGTTCTACCAGCTCCTTCATTACCCGGTTTTGTTCTATAATTTCCGTAACATCCACAATGGTCAGCATATATCCTTGTATGAAAGGTCCTTCTTTTAGTTCACTTTCTTCTACCTGATAATGATGCTCTTCCCAATCCAAATATCCCTGCTCGCCTTTTAAGGCTTCATAAATATCACAGTCCTTTGTATAATGATATACCTTTCGCATGGAATTTATCAGAGAACCCGCCATGAGATTACGGAACAAAATACGATTCCGGGTATCTACTACGACCAGACCTTCTCCCAGATTATTAATGATATGATTTTTGGCATTTTTAACCGGGTCAAATAATCCATATCGGACAACGGCAATACTCATAAATACACATGACAACAAAATTCCAAGCGGTGTCGGGTCGTCCCCCTTAAGTACCCCAAGAATCCGCAGAGACAACAGTATCATAGGGGACAGCACTGATGCCAGCAGGGTCATATGAAGCTTTATTCGGTAAGGAGCCGGACTATTTTTCTTCTCCCGGAAGGAGGTTACAATTACTGCTATACAGCCCACTATTTCCAACACCAGAAATGCCATATACACATAATAAAAAGGGGCTGCCGAAATCTCCAGTGTCGCACCACCCAGATTTAGCTTGGAAGGAGCCATCCAATAGCTCTTATAATACAGTTGATGACTATCTCCGGTTGCTATCATAACGTAGAACACCACATTAATTAACAACAGACTATTGGTCATCCACTTCGGGATTCTTGCCTTTTGCCATTTTAACATAAACATAAGAGCACAGTAATTTGCAAAGCATTTTCCAAGATACTCCATCTTTCCCAATGCAACCAAGGTCTCTTCACTGCCGCCCATAATATAAATACACTTAGAAACCAACGCGACCAGACAACAGGCAATTGCCAGTATCAAATCGCTTTTATAGTCCGTATCCTCTTTTCGGGATACGATAACCAGCAATGCAAATGCAATCAATACTCCGAATATATGTAATGCAAGCCAACTAATCGCCATTGTCATATCTGTTTGTTCTCCTATGTATCTACTCTGAATCCTACTCCTGTTCCCAACCAAATCGGTTTATCCCTGCATCAGCTCCTGCTCCTCCGGAATTATATCACTCCTGACAGAAGCCTTATCATAACTGTATTTTCCTTGGTATTCATAAATATCGATTGTCATGCCAATGGGATATGTGTCCGCTCCCCGCATAAAGCCTGTGCGAAGAATTGCCTGCCGCTTTATATGATTCTTGTCAAAATAACGCACCTGTGTATTCAGCGTATAACAGCCATTCACTCTATAGGCAGTATTTTCCACATAGCCATATATTTTAGCCGCATATTTTTCTCCATGCCGGACAATCCTCCGCTTTCCTGCCATGCTAATCAACACACCCGCAATAAGTCCAAGTCCCAGCAGTAAAAACGGCAACGGAATTATCAAAAAGCCTTTCGTATCTCCTAAGTCCTCACTTAACCAGATAAATCCGAGCATAATAATTCCACCAACTCCGGCAAATACGCTTCCTACAACCACCAACAGCTTTTGTGCAACATTCACCTTATCACTTCCTATTCATTCAGTTCATATATAATCTTCGATAAGCTTCCCAGCACCGATGTGATTTTTGTACTTATTTTTGACATTCCATCCGCCAGCTTCTGCACCTCGGAGGCAACTACCGCAAAACCACGTCCGGTTTCTCCTGCTCTTGCAGCCTCAATAGACGCATTTAATGCCAATATTCTCTGCCGGCTGCTGAACTTTTCAATCTGTTTGGTATTATCATTTGCTTCGTCAATATACTGAACTGCTTCCTGAATACCATTTTGCAATTTATCAATCATTTTACGATTCAGCATTGTCATGTAGCAGTCCCGCACATACATATTTACTACGTCACCCAATAAGTTTGCCGCTGCTTCGATTTCTTCTCTGCTCTTAACTGTTACTTTATGCAATGCTTTGATATATGTATCTTCATCTATCCCTAACTCGCGTGCCGTTTTTCGAAATGCTTCATCATCCGGATTTTCCGGAAGAACCTGTCCGCCAATGACACTTCCCAGCACCGTACCGTCATCAAGAGTAATCGGGATTCCGAAGTCTATTAAGCCTGCATGACAGGCATACACGCCTTGACCCTCCCGGTCACACTTCTCACAACGCCGGCAGCCTTCTTTGCTTCCTCTTGTTAAATCAATACAAAATTCTGTAAAATTATAACAGTCACTGATATACTTACCATCTGCACCAACTGCAACGGTTGCCAATCCTGTGCTTACTGCCCAATTTCGCATGATGCCTTCAAACTTTTCCATGTCACAAAATTCTTCTATCGCAACCATATTTTTCACCCCCACAAGTAATAATATACAAAATATTATACTATATATATTACTTTTGCACAAGATTCTGTTTTATTTATATAGAATTAATTTTGCCACTGTATCCGTTCTTCCAGCAGCATCGGATACTGTATGAGTGCAGAGGCTTCCAAGTTCTCTTTATGCATATCTACTGCGGTAATCGTGTGGTTGGTATAGGTTGTATAGTAATAAATTCCCCGTTGTGCATTCCAGCATGAGGTATAAACCGTAATTTCATAGTTACCCTCTTTCACCTCACAGCATCCCCGCTGCTGCTCAACAGACCCTAAGATATGAAAAAATTGTCCTACGCTCTCTGTCTCTGACTCTCCGGATATGGAATGAAGTCTCACAAAGGCTGCTCTTACAAATCTGGATGCAGAGGACAAATCTCCTGGCAAACCTAACGCTCCCATTCCACGGCTATATGTTTCTAAAGGCACTTGCTTGGAGAACCGATTTTCCGGCTGCTTTGGTGACAGGTGCATATAATTATTTAAGAAAAACATCTGTTGATGAAACGGCGGATTATTTGTCAGCACTCCAACCGGATTGTCATAGACCTTTAAGCCTTCTGCTACTGACTCTACCGTAATCGCCCCGTTCTTATCTGCTATCAGCCAATGAAGCTGTGCAGTCGGAAATGCTTTGCTAAACGGCGTTCCCACCAGATTTATCTCTGATAAAAGCTTTCTTGCTTCATTTAAATTCTTACATTGGCTTAATATCCATAGGATAAATTCATATTGGGCTACATTTTTACATTCCTTCTCCGGCTCTCCATACACAGCATTTCCTACGAAATTCAGCCCTGCCATACCTAAGCCTTTTTCATTTACCGCATCATAATATAAGGGATACCCCTCTGCTATATGTGCTGTTCCGATGATGGCATAATGGTTCTCATTTTTTTCGGCATACCGAAATTCTATCGGATAATGACGGGGTGTTATTACAATTTCTTCACCATAGGAACATTCATAGTCTAAAGTTCTTCCCATATAGAAGTCTTTGGTCTGATAGGTTGCTGCTGTACACATAAACACTTACCTCTTTTCTTTTATTTGAGATTCATGCTATTTGATTTCGTTGGGTTTGTCAATTCCATTGATGACTTGTGATTCGGCAAGATGTGACATTGTTTTTAATTTTATTGTATTCTCTCCATACTTATGCTATTCTATGTGCATCATAAGCAAATTCAAGGAGGGATACTTACATGAAAAAAGTCATTAAATTTATTGCTTGTGTTGTAACCACTTCAATCGTTGCAGGCAATGATATGGTTGGTATATGGAATAAAAATGCTATTGCACGGGGGAGCTTAAGTGGAAATTAATCAGAAGCATTATCGTTTTCTTTGCAAAGACTGGGGTATCCGAATCCTTACCATCCTTCCTTTTTTATTTATCAATGCTTCTTATCTTCGCCTGTATGTGGTTAACAGAAAGCTTGTCAGTATGTATGGCAGCTCCTACTCACTTATTGCAGGTTCAAGTCTGGATGAGGCACTTAAGATTATATATCCGGTTTTTGCGTTTATAATTGCCCTTTCGTTTATTGCGTTTCATCGTTTTCGGGCAGATGGAATACGGGATTTAATAAATCTGTATTCCCCAAGGCATATCTATCTTAAGACCTTTTTGTTCCTTGAGCTATTGCATTTACTTATTTTTATTAATATCTTGGTACTGGTTTGTATTTTTTATCTGCCTTTTTGCCAACCGAGAGCCGATTATTTTATGCAGATTGTTAAAAACATAGTTTGCTGGTATAGATTATTACCTTTACTGACAATCGTAATCGGAATTTTCTTATCTTACATGAAATCCTATCAGGGAGCAATTGTAGCTTATATTGCTATTCTTCTGGCTGCCAGTCCGCTCCCTGATACCATACATAGAACTCTTGCATTTGATACACTGATTGATACATCTGCTATATTAAAATACTTTAAGTTTATGCCTTTACCGGCTTACGATATACAGGCAGAAATTGACTACCTTGGACATCCTGTAACATCCGATACCGTTTGGCTGTTATTGTTCTGGATATTTCTTTTTGGTCTTGGAATTATTCTGGTATCCGGTCATAGACGCTGGTATCTGCTTGCTTTTAACGGTGGTATCTGTGTATTAAGTATCCTGTTCTTAATTGATGTTCCCCATGACTCCCGGATAGAATTTGGCGATGTACATGAGCGTTATTTTCATCCTGACTATTATTACAGCTTTCTGGATAAGTCCGATTATGCAGACACATTGCTAACAGCCAAAGATTACGGCATACGGAAATATGCGATAGAATTAAGCGTAAATGATGGTATGCAGGCACAGGTTACTATTGACATTGACGATAGTACAGAATCGGAATATTTATTTACGCTATATCACACCTATCGGGTCAACAACATAACAAATCAGGACGGGAAACCACTGGCATATACTCAAACCGATGATTATATCCGGATTCAGAGTGACTCATCGGTTACACAACTGGTATTTCATTATGCAGGTAGTGCTCCGGGCTGCTATACCCTTTCAGACGGCATACATTTAAACAGTTATTTTCCGTTTTATCCAATACAGGGGATACAGGCAGTATATGACACAACTCACTCTCATTACGTTGACCATCAGATGAATGAACCGATTTCTTTTTATGTGAGTGTAGATAGTAACAAACAGGTATACAGCAATCTGAAAGAAACCTCTTATAATACCTTTGAAGGCGAGGAAACCGGATTCTTTTTACTGTCGGGTTTTGTAGAAACCTATCAATACAAGGATGTAACCGTTTTATATCCATATACCGGCAAAGCCAGGAATGATTACACTATTTGGAATGATGCCATTGATGACCTTCTGTCCTTAGAGCAGGAATACAGTCCGGATGGCTCTAATCACCTTCAATACATTATGCTGGATACCAGTTACCGCGGCTTCCGGGAATACACCTATGGTTCAAATTATGCACAAATGGCTGTATTAACAACAGACCACATGATAAAACTGGACGGCTATAATCCTCCGGATGAGTCCGCCGGATATGCTCTTTATAAGCATTATCTGGAAACCGGACATAATTGGTTCATCTATTACAACAAACAACCATGGGCAACAGAAAACCTATTTTATAATGGGATTCCGCTAATACTTGCCACAGTTACTATGTATTTCATCGGGAGCAGATGAGGTATTCCATAAATCTTTTTGCGGCAGGAGTCAATGATTTCGACTCTGTAATCCTCCTGACAGTATCTGGTTCAAATTCTGAAAATAGGCATTCTTATTTCATGGGTGATAACGATACTTCTGATTGCACTTAGTTTTCTTGTTGTCAGACCTTTTTCCGCTCGTCCTGCATAATTTTGCTTTCTAATTTTATTATCTGCGATAATTTACAAATATACCGGGCTATGCTAAGATTTTATCAGTTATTTATAACTTCAGATAAAAGGGAGATCCTTATGATATTATTTTGTGCAAATTGCGGAAAAGCATTGGTTTATAACCCTGAAAAAAGAAAAATGGAGTGTCCGAGCTGCGGAAGTCTCTATGAAGCGGACCAGATTCCGGAGCCGGAAGCGGAAGATACGATGGAATGCAACATCTACACCTGTACCGCCTGCGGTGCGGAGCTTGCAGTAAATGGTGTGGAATCCTCAACCTTTTGTTCTTATTGCGGGCAACCCACTATCGTATTCAGCCGGGTTTCTTCGGAAATCAAGCCGAACTATATTCTTCCGTTTTCCGTTACCAAGGAGCAGGCAGTTGGTTCTATCCGAAACCAGCTAAAAAAGGGCTTTTTTATTTCAAATGAAATTAAAAACTTTAGTGTAGAGCGTGTACGCGGAATCTATATTCCATACTGGTTATTTGACATTCACTATGCCGACAGCCAGTATCTAAGCGGAACTGTCGGAAGCGGGGATGATGAACGTACCGAATACTTTTATCGGGAAGCTGACTGTGATTTTGAGAGATTAACGCTGGATGCCTCCAAACAATTAAATGATGAATCTTCGCAACGGCTGGAGCCTTATGATACGCAGGCACTTCAGCCCTTTGACATTCGTTATTTGTCCGGCTTCTATGCAGACCGGTATGATATGTCTGTGGAACAATTACAGCCGCTTGCGGTATCTCGTGCAGCCAAGCTCTTTAACTCCGCAGTTGAGGATACCATTCGTGCCAGTGACATTAGTATTATCAAAAATTCACCTACCTATCAGATTAACCGGACGGAATATGCTATGTTTCCTGCATGGTTTATGACGTTTCGGTATCAGCAGAAGCCATATACCATATTAGTAAACGGGCAGACCGGCAAAGTCATCGGGGGTGTACCATATGCAAAGTCCAAGGTAAATGCCTGTGTCGTTATCCTTGGTCTGATTTGCTCTTTTTTCTGTACCATATTATCTTACGATATTTTGGTTTCTGACGGGGACGATTCCATATTTAAACGGATTTTGGGATTATTGGCGTTGGCCATTATGTTTTTCTGTATCGGCTTTTCAAGATTCCGCAAGGTAAAAAAGAGTATCGAATTAACCGAGGACCAGACTACGGATTCTTATGTAAAAGACAGACAGGAGGGGATATAAGATGTTATTTTTAGCTTTTATTTTAGGCAATCTGCTTGGATTCAGCCTTGCATATATGATAGTTGCATATCTGGTTAAGCGTTCCAATGACCACGGAAACAGCAAGGGTACTTTTCGGGATTTCAACCGAAATCCATTAAATGTCATAAAGAAACGGGACCGGATAGGCGACCCTCGTCTCTAAGCTATTGATTTTTCCGTCTGCATCAAATTCAGCAATGGTAACTCCGTCAAAGCCGTCAACCGTTCCCTTTGGGTTCCACTCGGCAAACCATGTTATTACCAGTTCAAGCCCTGTATATATCGGTCCATAGCACTCACTATACGTGATATTCTTGCTGAAAATGTCTTTTATGGGGTCTATACTCTTATCCAGCCAGCATTGAAAATATTTCCGAATTATTTTTTCCATTTCTTGTGTTTGTTTTGTCTCCATATTTGTCAGTCTTTCTTTTGTCCTTTTCTTTGTCTTTTTATTTATCCGTTTATTGTTCTTTTATTATTCTTTTATGTTCCGTTTTGTACCGACCTCCAATCGTTAGATTTTTAGGTCTAACTTTGGGGGACGGTATTGATTTCGGACTTCTGCATTTTATCCCGGATATAAAATTGACAATACCTTTTCAAATAACTTCTCTGCCCCAATTACAACAATGCATAATTTTTCTCTTGTCCTGGATACACTCTGAAACAGCAGCCTGTAATAGCTGGTATCCGGATTCGGATGTGCATTGCCCTGCAAAATACCCTTTTCGTTATAACGGAAATGACTGGTGAGCGTAATAATCACACTTTCAAACTCCAGCCCCGCCGTTTCTAATGCCGAAATATCTCCCTGACACCCTGCAATCGGATTATCGTATTCAATAAATGTATAGCCACGCTTCTTTTGGTAATAAAGAATGATTCCCTTTGCCTCTGCTTCGTTTTCTGCATAGAGAACATCTACATTTTTGTATGTATAGCCACTGTGAAAATCTTTATTATTCAAATCAAGCAGTGTATTAATAAATGCGTTCATTTCGCGATTGCTGCGTATCCGTCCTGACAGCTTCTGTTCTTGAAAATCAGGCAATGCTTCCAGTCTTTGGGGAATATTCCTGCGTTTCTCGCTCTTTGATAATATCTGATAATAATCGTAAGCAAAGATACATATTTTACCTTCCCGTTCTGCCATCTGCACAAGTAATTCAAATGTTTCTACGGACATTCGCTGTGCTTCATCCACTAAAAAGAACCGGTAGTCTGTCGTCGAGATTTCCGCAACCTCTGCTTCACTGAAAATGTCAATCAACGGCATCATACGATTGAGGCATATATGCCCCTCACAGAGCATCCCACAGTGAATGATACAGATTTTCCCTCTTGCTGCCAATTTCTTTGCCAAATCATACAGCAACAGTGTCTTGCCGGTGCCTGCAATTCCGGTAATTCCCCAAAACTGTGATTCTCCTTCCAGTATCGTCCTTCGAATGGTTTCCTGCTGCTGTGTCAGGAAATAACGGTCCTCCAAAAATTCCTGCGGCATATTAAGCGGTGAAATCAGATAGTCCTTCGCCCGCAGTAACTGGTCCAGATTCTCCCGCTCAAACTCTGCAAATTTCCGCATACTTTGTATCAGTTCTCCAAAGTCTGCCGGACATAGTTGATTATTTTTTAATGTATATAGGGTGTTCGTTTCTTCCACATAGGTATAAAATTCTAATACCGGTGCCAGCGGCTTCAGATAATAACGATTTTTCAGAAGCTGTCGCTCCATCTTCTCTTCCGAAACAATCTGACTCTTTAATTCGATATTCAGAACCTTTTTATTTGCACATACTTTTAAAAGGTCAAATTCCTTTCCAATCTGATGAATGGTGTAGGAGTAATAAAATCCTTCCAATTCCTCAATGGAAACACCTTTTTGACAAAGCACTTCTACAAATCTTTGCAGACTATGAAATTCGCATTCCTTAACTCTCACCCGCTCCTGCCTGTCAGAAAGAATATTTTCAAATGCTGTATATGTCGTGCTGTCTCTGTCTCTCGTTAGCAGGTATAAGTTAACTGACCTCATACACATTTCCCCTACTATATTTTCCGAACAAATTGAATCTCTTGCTAACTTGTGGTTACTATTGTAACATTTGGGAAATGGCACTGCAATGTCAAACTTGTGCATACAAGGAACGTGTTTATGCATGTACCAAACACAGGCATGTAATAATTCTACAAGTAAATAAATTTTAGACTCTTATTATATGCAGTTTTCTGCATCTTACAGTAGATGTACTGAGAAATAGTTTTAAAAAATCACTCTAAACTCTTGTCATAAATCTATAAATATGGTAGCATACTAACACTGAGAGAGCCATATTGATTATGGCTAAAAAACACTCATGCACCTATGTGTATGGGTGTTTTTTACTTTAGAGATTTTGTGTTTAAGATTTTGAGGGATGTGTGGGTAACTCGGAGTCTTTGGTTTACAAATTTAGAGGTGGTCAGAAATGACAGCTTTTGTATTTATTTGTTTTATATGTTTAATTAAATACAAATCTATTGTTACATAAGACATAAAATAAAATCTCTAAACAACGTACAGAATCCAAATTAAAGAAACTCATAAAATAGTATCATTTTAGTACCAAAAAAGGACTGCCATTTCTGACAGTCCTTATATTTATTGATTTTTTAATTATTCAATAATTGTAGCAACATGACTATTAATGTCACGAATTATATTGTTCTAAATATTTCTAGTAATATTTTGTTTTATAAAATGGTACATTTTGTGATTATTATATCTATTTTGAAAGTTTTTCAAGTTCAAAATAGGTCCATGGGCTTTTTACCTCCACTTCATATGAAAGGACTGATAACAATGAAATTGACACACGCAAGATATAACCCGATGCACAACAGCATCGACATTAATCACTATAACGGCTACATCCTCCGGATTGACTGCAATCAGGCTGAATCCGGAATACGGACCACGCCTAATTCTCAACGATATCTGAACGCTCTAGCAATTGATAATTCGCTGGAATATACCCGACTTGCGTTGGATGGTGAGATGCAAGCTCGGGTGGATGCGGAGGATAGTTTGGAGGTGTTTTTAATCATTCCTATATAATAGCATGAGGATGGCTAGAAAAAGTCATCCTTTTTATGATGATTTTTTCATTCTAACACACATAATTTCTATAAAAATGCATAGGCTATTTATTAAGGCAGGTGAAAATATGAACATTGAACAACTATTGTATAAAATTCATAATAGCAGTCGAATAATTTATTTAGACAGCTCCTCGCTCATCAGAACCTACCCTATCAACGCCCTATCTAAAAAACTAGCAAGATGCAAATATATATCAAATCCACAAAAGTTTTCTATTATACTTAATTGTTTTATTATCCCTCTAGAAAATACATCTGCCTCATTATACAATATTTTTAACAAAATGACCAATGACATTGATGGATTTAACGTTATATCTTATGATTGTATGTTTCCCTCTTCAACCAATTGCCACATTTCTACACTATTTGGCTCTTTTGATTTTGATGGCAAAACAGCATCAATAAACAATTCCACCGTTCTATTTGATGATAACATAAGTGTAGAAACATTTTTCAATGCCTCTACACTTATTCGTTCTGCAAATTTAATTTTAATAGATGATTACTTTTTGTCTTTATCTGTTGGTAAACAGTTACTTGAACGCCAAAAAGAGAATACTCCAACCATTACATTATCCTCATTAATAGGAAATCGCACCTACAATACGAAAGAAGTTATCGATATCTTTAATTGTCTTTCACATTATCATCTGTAATAGCATATTTCTGCATATACTTTTTTAATGCTATGCCTACCTGTTCTGCAAATAATGGTGGAATGGCATTTCCCACTTGTGTGTATCTAGGCACTTCTATCTTTCTTCGTTTACCACCTGTTGTATATTTCCCTTTAAATTCAAAATCATCTGGAAAAGATTGTAATCTAGCATATTCCCTGACAGTCAAAATTCTAGGTTCTTTATAATGAATATGATCGTCTGGATGTGTGGTAATTGTCGGAGAAGCTAAGTTTTCATCTAAAATACTAATACAATTCTTCTTTACGCCGTATTTCTCCAACAATATTTTTGATAAATTCTTATTACACTCTTCTTCAGAAATCATTTTCTTAAATCTTTTCTCTGTTTCTTTTTTATGCTTTGCAAATCTATGGCTATCTGGCATATCGCATACGGTATTTTTTCTCATATAACGCTGATATTTACTACTAACTATACCGTATTTCCCAACAAAAAATCCTTTTGAATCTGGGCATACACCTTTTCCATTTTTTAACATTAAATCAGAGATTGCATCTCGTACAGATACATATTGTTCCAAATCACGTTGTTTCAAAAACGTTTCTCGTCCATCATACAAAAATTGAAAGAAATCCAGCGGTTTACCTTTTTTACTTGCAAACAAAATAAAACGATTTCTAGACTGAGGCACTCCAAAATCAGAAAAATTAATTATTTTGAAATCAACACGATATTTTCGTTTTTTTAACTGTTCTACAATATAATCCGAATAACATTTCTGTTCATTCTCAGAAATAGTAAATGGCATTGTAAAACCTCTAACATTTTCAAAAAATATCATTTCTGGTTTTACCAAATCAACAAATTCTAAATAAGAATCAACTAATTTATTTCTTACATCACTTTCTTTTCTTTGACCAGCAGATGAGAAACCTTGACATGGTGGTCCACCCGCTACAAGCATTACTCGTCCCCTATACTTTCTGAGTTCCTTCTTGTATGTTTTACAAATATCGTTAATATCGTTTGCTGCGTACTCCAACCAAGTAGGCCAAGTCTTCTTCACATTATATAAAACATTATTTTCAAGTGTTGAAAATGCATCCGGACTCTTTTCTATAGCAAACAAAGCCTCCCAACCAGATTGTTGTAGACCGTACGCTAATCCCCCACATCCCGAAAAGATATCAATATAATCCATTTTCATCTTGCACCTCAATTAAATGTTCCAACTCATCTTTAAACTTCTTTTCATAATCTTTATTATCAAAAGATACTGCTTTCAATCTATCATATGTCTGTTTATCTATCTTACATCCGTTTTCAATACCATAAAGCGAAATATATTTAGGGTCTCCAATAATAATTAAGTGTCGATTAATTTCCCCCAAAAAATTCAACTGCTGTATTTGAAGTTTTTGCCTATTTCTGTTCCAAATATCTTTATTAATTCCTATTCCATATGTGGCATATACCTCTTCTGCACTCATAGAAAAAAATTCAATTAAACGTTTCTCTAACCGAAACGCAAACCATTGTTTTAACATCAAAACATTTTGCATATCATTCAAAAACTTGGTTACCGCCTGAACTAATTCTTTAACAAAAATTCTTTTTACAACAGTTTCATACAACTCTCTTACCCGAGAGGACATACAAATGTCACTTACATTAAATAAATTTTCTATAATGACATCATATCCCAAGTAGGCAATTACTCCATTTTCTACAACTGCTGGTCCAAATTCTTGTGCTGTTAAACATGACACTGCAAACACAAAATTATTTTTAAAAAATCGAGTATCTTCAAGTGATATATACGTTCTATATTTATCATTACTTCTTTCTGGGTGTTCTTGCCTATATGGGTCAAATTGTGTTATTGGTACAATAATTTTCTCTTCTGCCCCATGAGCGGTAATCAAAATCATATCATACTCATTTTCTCTTCTCGCTAATTCCGACAAAAATCGTTCTTTTGTAGTATAACTTTTATAGTTACTACTAACTGTTGTATTCTCAAATTCTTTTGGTATTTTAGCAAAAAACCTTATTCCACGCTTTTTCATACACAGTTGTACTAATTCCATATTATACCTCTACTGAATCAATAAGTGCTTTATGTACCAATTTATCTATAATCGCTTTTCCAATTGCATCATCCATACGAATGTGGTTTAGTATATCAGGGAATTTTTGTTCTTCTCCCAAAAATGTATACTTATAATGCTCGAAAACATCTCTATATTCCATCCAAAATTTTTCTAACGAATTAACAATGACATCGCAATCTACCATTGCTTCAAAAATAATTTTTGTAAAATCAAAATCATTACAATTTGCTTTATCAACGATTCTAAAAACCTGATTGTTAATCAATTGCACATAACTTTCTGGTGAAATCCCAGCCAATTCGTTCATCGTATAAAAGATGACTCTACAATGTTTATTGACGTTTTCTCGCACAAACTTAATCAAGTCAACACCAGTTCTTCTATTGCGCTCATTATTAAATTTGTAATCAATAATTAAAACATCTACTATTGCTTGCGTTTTCAAATATTCTATTGCATCCTCAATACTAACGATATGTTTAAACTCTACTTCATATTGACTATATCTTTCATTTTGTGTTTTTATTTCTTCTGCCGCTTCTAAATAAGAAGGGATAAACAACTTCCCTATATTGACCTCATCATCTACTATTAATATTTTTCTACTAAACATATTACCTCCTTAATTTTGCCAAAAAACATGCTCCTTCCGTTTCCACTTCTACCAATTCCAAAGCCCCTCCATACTCTTTAAGTGTTTCATCGACTATTGTCAATCCAATTCCAAATCCACCATATTTCTGAGTTGTAGAAAAGAAAGGATCAAAAATCTTTTCTCGATTTGTTTCATCTATTCCACATCCATTATCCTGAATTTTAATAATAATAAACCGATCTGCTTTCTTTAGTTCAACTAGTATTTTTCTAGCTCTATCCTCTACTTCTCTAAGTGCTTTTATTGAATTAGAAATCAAATTATTAATTATTGCCTTCAAATCACCAACATCAATCAAATATTCAACCTTTGCTTCCATATTCATTTCTAGCTGTATAGAATACTCCTCAAATTGCCCCTCGTAATCATTTAAGAAACCTGCAATATTTTCTGCCAAATCAACTCTTGTTTTGTGTCTTGTCCTAGTCAAATCATCTCTAACAGTAAGAAGTTTAGCCATACTATCTGAGATACTCTTTTTTAATAATTCAAACAATTCTATTGCCTGTCCCTCAACACAAAAGCCCTGTGCTTTTTCCAATCTATCAACCGCTGCTACAGCATTTCTCATATCTAACAAAGATTGATGTATCAATTGATGCAAAAAAGTTTCCTTTTGTGCAATTCGCGAATACACCTTGGTCAACTCTTGCTGTTCCTCAGCAAACTTCACTTGCTGGCTATGTTGTTTCTTTATATCTCCAACATATCCCCTTAATTTTTTCCCTAAATCTTTATCATATTTAGATATCTCTTTTGCAATGTCATCGATCTGTTGAGTAGTTGTATTGATTTGTCGTTTGCTTTTTTCTAATGTCTCATTTACATTTTTCTTAAATTTAACAAAATAATACCGTTCTAATGGCTTTATTGCATATTCAAAAACAAAACTTCGAAGTTTCTGAAAGTCATCATTTTCAATAAGTCCTTGTCGATTAGTTAGTGGTATTAATCCCGAATTATATCGTTTATACGTCTGTACATATCCAACCAAATCTCTCGAGCCAAAAAATCTACTATATCCTTGTGCCATTCTACGGTCGATATCTAACCAATCATTATTGTTTTCCCCATAAGGATGTATACGAAATTCGTCCCTATATAATCTTATATTTCCAAAATCCCTTACTCTAATTGCGAATCGATTTTTAAATCTAACTTTATCTCCTTGATTAAAGAAATACACCCTCATTCGCATTGGACCTATATTATATTTATTGACAGCTTTTTCTTCATATTCTATTCCATCTTTGCAAACTGTCATATAAACCAAGTCCGTATTTTCTTTTTTACACTCTACATCAATCCATAGCGAACTTATCCCCTCTAAGTTTTCACTTGAGATGATATAATTACTATATCCTAGTTCAGGTGCATCTATTATTATCTTAAAATTATCATCCATCGCAAACGGGCTTTTAAATTGGCGTAAATTTCTAATTAATTCTTTTAACTTCGCAAGATTCCATTCATCTCGCAATCCTATAATCTCCAAATATAGTCCCGTTTCCTGTTTATCACATCTAGACATTACATATGGTATTTTTACATCGGATACACTTTGATATTTTTCTTCAAACTCATTCCAATTAAATGACATAGAAATTTTTGTAGCACTATCGCGTGCAACACTAACTAAATTCAAACGATTTCCTAGTCTATCAACTGCAAACCTGCCAATCCCTTTATCTCCATTTAACGCTCTGTTAAAAATAGGAGAATATTGTTTGGATTTTTTGCTATCAGTTCCAATAACCATCCATTTTCTTTCAATATCAACCAGACTCATTCCTGTTCCATTGTCCTGAATTATAAGCCTAGGCTCATCTGAATCAAGACCTTCAAAAGAAATGTATACTTCCTCCGCATCGGCATCATATGAATTCTTTACTAATTCAAAAATTGCGGCAATTTGATCAGTAACCAACCCTCTGCCTAGTAAGCTTTTTAAATTTGTAGATGCTACAAATTGTAAATAGTTATCCATATAGTACCTTCTTTCATATGCAAATTGATATTGAAAATATCTTTTCCACTTTATTATATCCTAATAATTCGCTTTTTTCTATTTATCGGACTTCGTATGCAAATTCATTTTTGGAATGTATCAGACAGACTTCATCTACGATATGTTTCAGATTTGTTCGTTACTCTTACTATATCAGATTATTTACTTTTTGCAAGTCTTAAAGCTTACTTTTTCATGTTCCTTCATTTTCTTTTCAACAATAGCATCCCTAACCTAAACACTGATCTGACCCCAATCAGATTCCAATACCATGCTGTTACATCAAACATAGCTAGAATCAAATCGTGCCAAAACTCCAATCCGGTTGCTGTAGTAAACAAGTCAAATAATAAATATCCGCCACCGCACAGATATCTCAACCAATAGTTGTACCGCAAATTCTTAAAAAAGTAATTATTCCGAGTATGAAAAGCACTGACAATATACCCATGAGTACAAAGCAAAATAATCCTTTACTTTCCATGACATTTATCCAAAATTCCGCATAAGAGTTTCTATCCACAAGTCCCCAAATTCTATGTAAATGAAAAACTCCAAAAAACATAAAAAACCATGGTTCAAACTTATATATCTTTTTCATATCGCCCATAATCCTCATCACAAATATTTCTCAATCACACTCTGCTCCACAACCTTTTCCCAAGCAACGTCATAGCCTGCTTCGGGCAATTATTGACGCACCTATAACACACGTAGTACACTGGTTATTCTGTACCACTTTTTTATCGACAATCTTGATATTATTCATCGGACATAACTTTTCACATTTGCCACCCCCTACACATTTATCTACATCCATCTGAATAATTCTTTGTCTTATGTCCAAAATACAATCTTTGTCCAAAGAAACCTGCCATGCGATATATTATACCAATTCCCTCCTGGGTTGGTTTTCCTGCTTTCAAAAGTCTAACTGACTTACCAATCTTTTGCTCCGCTTTCTTCACAAGTTCCTTGTTTTTTTCTAACGGACGCTTCAACACTTTTTCACCACCTATACTGTCTGGCATTTTCAGATGCAATCCACCTATTATTTCTGCTCCGTATTGCTATAAAAGTCGTCCAAGTACTCCTGCCCCATCACCACTAAACAATCCCATTGTAGCAATAGCAAAAACTTTCTTATTCTCCCAAAGTTCTTTATTTTCAATTATAAAATCACGCAGTATCTTCGGCACAGTACTATATTGCACCGGATATGCAAATACAAGTATTTCGTCGTTTTTGGCAGCATCAATAACTTTATCGTCCTCAATAGAAAATGCTTTAGCCGCTTCATCATATCCATTACAAAACATTTCTGCTGCATATCTGGAATTACCGGTTCCACTAAAATATATTCCTACCATCCTTACTTCCTCTTCATAATCCTCCATGCTGTAAATTTACCCATAGCTGCTGCCGTTGGAAGTCCTCCCGGTCCCATCAACCACTGACTTGCCAAAAACACATTATCAAGCCCCTTTACCACTCCCGGCACAGTAATGCTCTTCGCCTGCTTGGTAGTTACAAAACTCATATATGCACCTTTGTAAGAATTGCAATATCTTGTATATGTCATTGGTGACCATATATCAATCACTCGAATTTTCCCTTCTAAAAACGGATATTCTCTGACAACCCTTTGCATTGCTTGCTTTGCAATCTCAGCTTTTATTTGCTCATATTTTACCTTATCTTCATAAAGAGACTCCCAATACTTATAATCAGCTTCTGTCTGTGAAAAATTAGTCTGTAAAATCATTTTGCCTTCCGGTGCAAAATCAGGTTCATAGTCGTAAGACTGAACACTCATACACTTTACAGTCTGACTTCCTACATTTATCTCATCACACGAAAACACTCTTGTTCCTGTCAATTTCGGGAATACTCCGTCTACAGCGTAAGCAATTTGAAATCCACTGCTAACCGGATACTTGGCTCTGTCTGCATACATTTTCTTAAGCCCTTCCGGCATATACTTTTCCGGCAACAGTTTCCGAAATGTATAATCTGTATCACAAGCGCAGATTACATAGTCAGCTTCTATCTTATCTCCATTTTCTAACATAATCCCTTTTGCCTTTTTATCATCTATTAAGACAGTTTTCACACTGGTATTCGTATGTATCACACCACCATACTCTTTATACCTTTCTGCAATACGAAGTGACATCGCAAGTGAACCATCCTTCGGTATATCACCATTTCCTCCCGTCACCGTACCATAAGAAACAAGAAATGCATACGCCTGATATCCACTAGGCATATAATCAATAATTGCACGGCGAATTAATGGATGCTTAAAACGCATTGCCAGCTCATTGATATCCATATTCCCATACTCTTTCATTACTTTCCCCATTGACTTCATGGACATGCTCAATTTCATGAAATCAATGGGATTCATAGCATCAAACGGTTTTTCTACAGGTACTGTCATACTTTCCGCCATAGACACATACTTTATCAATTTATTAATTTCCTTTTCATCTTCAGGCGACAATTTCAGCATTTCTTTTCGTGTTCTTTCCTTATCTCTCCAAAAAGTTAATGTCTGACCATCCAGCTTTGAAGAAAAGAACATTTCTTTTTTATGTATTTCCACACTATCTCCCAGTGCACCAATCTCCTTCCAAAGTTCATTCAAAGCACTTCCCGGTCTTGTTCCAGTCAGCCAATGAATACAATTATCAATAAAATAGCCTTCTCGCTTCCAACCGGTACACTGTCCGCCCGGTAATGCATTCTTTTCATAAATTTCTGTGGCGAACCCAGCCTTTTGCAATAACACGCCTGCCGTCATTCCTGCAATTCCACCACCAATAATTACAACATCTTTCATACATCTATTCCCTACTTTCTTCTTATGATGTCAACAATCCAATCCGCCTCTGGCAAATCTATATCTTGATTTGTAGCGAATCGCTCTGCAATTCCTTGCACACTACACCAAAAAGCATTTGATAGCACCAAAGGAGATCCCTCTTTAATTGTTCCCTCTTTCTGCCCCCACTTAACAATAGGCACAAATTGCTCTATCACGTTTACTCTCATTGCAATTTCACGAATATGCTCCGGTGTTGCTTCACTTCTCTGAGCTTCTGCCATCAATACAAAAAATTTTGCCACAACAGGTTGCTCTTTCATATACGCAAACAACTCCTCTGTGAAATTCATAAAAAAATCAATAGCATGCTCACATTTCTGCTCTCTCGGATATGCGGTTCCTTCTAAGCCCATTCGAATTAGTTCTTCATACAATTTCTCTTTTGATTCAAAATAATGAAACATCAACCCTCTACTCATGTTTGCACTTTTTGCTATATCCGTAATCTTAGTGGCTGCATAACCTTTGGTAACAAATAACTCTAAAGCGGTATATATAATTTCTTGCCTTCTACGCTCTTTTTGTTCTTTACGTGTATCCATATAACACTTCCTTTTTCATTAAACAAACATTCAATGAACATTTGTTTAAAAATATCATGATTATTTCTAATTGTCAACCAACAAAACACCCCAAGCAGTATCTCTACCACTTGGGGCATCCCTTACCGGACCATTCCGGCAACCTTCCTATGCATCCACTCTTTCGCTTCGCCAATCCGTTCTCGGAACAAGTTCTGTTTTTGGGAATTAATTCCCTTTTCCTTTTGAAAAAGGTTACCTTCCGCTATTTCTTTTTTAACATATGGTCACTACCATATTTCTCTATACATTGCTTATATGTCAAAACCATAATCCACCAACTCCGTTTAAGTGTTTATGCTATAGTGTTTGCGGAATTGACCCACGCTATTCTATTTTCATAGTCATCCCAGCTTTTTCTACCCCATTCGACTGTTTTGGGGTAGAAAACCTTATCGTTTTCTCTGATATACCCCCTCGCCTATCTTTTCATACAGATTCCCTTCTTCCTTTTCAAAAAACTCCACTCGCTCCTCTCCGATGACTTTCTAACTATCTTTCAGAAGATTCAGCAATTTCTTTACTTCCGCATCCCTTCCTCTTCCTCCATTTTACTTACCATTTTCATCCTCTGCCAAGCTGCTTCTTGAGCCATATCCTCTAACTTAGAATGCATGGAGATAAATCTATACAATTCTGTTACAATACTCTTCACTCTTCTGATACTTAACAGGTTATGCATCCAGTACAATATCAGCAAACCATCCTGCTGGCTCAAATATTTGAAGAATTATTTTATCTTTGTCTTTTTCTATGATTGGCTCCTGAAATCCCAAATGCCTTGCTACGAAAAGTAAATAATCATAGATTTCTCTATCTATATATAAGTTTGAGCCACATATACCAGCCCTACTACCGCTTTCTTCCATTATTGTTGCTTTGGAAAAAGATGTATTCATCTGAAACTCTGCCGGAAAATATGATACCACTTTTCCAGGCATAAGTTCCGCCTCATTCCCCATTGCATGGGAAAATCTTTCCCCTATCGTAATAACACCTCTTGCTCCCGGATTACCTTCTCGTTTTTCAATTACATTAATTGCCTGAAAATCTTGTAACGCACCTTCCAAAAATGTATATGTATCTGCTATTTCCCTATCCTCTTCCCCTATATCAATGGTACTTGCAAATCCATCGTTAATGGGCAATCTTACACCTACCGGATGCATTGCCCACCCATTTGTAAAGACATGTGAAACTCGCTCAATACGCCGAAAGTTATTATAACATTTCTCATCCGAAAGGTCCCACTTCGATTTTACAAAAGACTGTCCATATCCTAATAAATCCAATCATGAACATAAACAAGGAACTACCTTTTGACCGTGTGCTTCGTACTTTTTGTATTTATTCTCTCTCATATGCATTTCACCCATTAAAAATGTCTTTTCACAACATTGGTACTTTCAACTACACAATTATGATTAAATAGTTCATTCTCTATAAACGCAAAAATATCATTTCTGTACTGTTTATACTCAACATCAACTAAATCATATAGTTTTCTGCCATTGCGCGTAAACATTACATTCCCAACATAAATAAGATTTCTACTATCAGGATTACCCTTTACATTCACAATAATATTGCCTGTTCTAAAACGTCTAGGACTTGTTAATGCATAACCCGGATCCGAGTCACAACTAATCAGACCTAAATATTCAAGATCTTTTAAGCGATCCCAAGTTATTCCAGAATTCTTATATGCTGTATGTGCTTTTGATATATATATAAAAGGATGAATTTTATCATAATCTAAGTCAAACCAACAAAATCTGCACAAGTTACAAAATGATGCAGCTTGTTTTTTATCAATTATTGATAAAGTATGAATTAACGATCTACTAATAGAATTTGGAGCATTAATTTCTTCTGCTAATATAGATGCCCATATTTTCTGCATTGATTCATCAGATACTAATTTTGCTTTTTCAAAATAAAATGCGAACCAATCAGAATCCACTTTTTCTATTTGCTTTTCAGGTAATATATTAAAAGATGCAATTTCAGCTATTTTTTTACAATTTTTATATTCTTTTATATGCTTTTTATAATTAATAAGGAAAAACTCTTTTTCCGCAATAGAATACTTATCTGATGCCATTACTTCTTCTATTATTTTTTTATGACCTTCTTGAATTGCCGCATCAATTCCTCTAGGCTCTAAAATCATTTGTATAATTTCTGCTATGTTTTTTGTAGCTTCCGTTGTATTTTTTACTGTTTCAGATGTATCTTTTGGATTTATACACATAATTATCACCTCTGTCTACACTAGCAACTATCTCTCTGTAATAATATAATCCTCAAATGCAAAAAGCATCTGTCAGCCTTTCTAATATTAACTATAACAAAGAAAAACTGACACTTCAATTAGAATTTGACAAAATCTTCCTGTGTCGCAAGTGTTGCATTCTTTTCAACATTTAATATACATTTTATTGCTATCCACTCTCACTCCTACACCCATAAATGAATACGAATGTTTTTTTGATAACATTATTCCGCACTGCTATCTTCTATGTTCCATTCAATATTGCTAATTTCTTTTTTACATATCTCACAAGATAATAGTATTTGTCTATAACTTTGTAATCTGTATTTATGTTTATTTGTTCATAACAAAAATTCAGCAATTCCTCTAAATATGTCGTTCCTGATGAATACATATCAGAACAAATGATATTATTTTCGGGAAAATGAAGATAATTAAATATGTATTGTCCATCTTCATCTCGTTCTATAATTCCTTCTCCCGTTTCTGGCATAGTCACCATTAAATGCCTTCCCACCAAATACACATACTCCGGATTTTGAGCCAACATCTTATACTTTGCTTGTGAAATGCTTTCTTCAACTTTTTCTGCAACCTCGGGTTCAACAACTATGCGCGGATGAAGTGCACTTTTTGACTCCAGCTGATACGCCTTATTTATTGCCTCACCAAAAAACATACTTCTATTCAGATCAATATACGCATAACCATAAGATATTCCTCCCCTAAATACAATTCTCTCCTTTAAAAATCTCAAAAATATCGGTTCACAGTTGCATAATGCCACCCTAAATAATTCCCCCAAATTTTTTCTTTCATCTTCTATGCCTTCTTTGAATCCATAAACAATATAAGCACAATCCGAAAAAGTATAGATTTTTCTAAAATATACCGTATGTTCCAAATTATTTTTTTGATTGGATTCAAACTCTCCATGAAATATTTTGTTTATATGATATAACTCTGAAAAATCTGTTCTCCCCTGACTCCCAAGAATATCCACAAAAATAATCAAATATTTTGAAAAACCTTTGTTTTCATCATTCATTGTGATTAACCTCCATTAATTACTCTTCATCCTCTCAATCGTTTCCTCCACAGAAATACATTCCGCATATCTGTTCTTCCACATAAACTCATTATAATACTTATAACTCTGCTCTCCTGTCATAAATGCATTATCAAATGTGGAATTTCCATTCTCCGGTACAATCATTTTAAAACCATGTTCAAAGCCACACTTGATTGTTGCATCAATACAGTAATCTGTTTGTAATCCAGCAACAACTACTGTACGGATATTCTTTTCCACCAAGTACTCCAACAAGCCTGTCCCCTTAAAAGAACTATTTACCGTCTTATCGAAAATCTTTTCACCCAGCTGTGGACTAAAACCTTCATATATCTCAAAACCCGGTGTTTCCTTTGTCAATTCCGCACCGGCTCCATCATCGTGTCTCACATAAATAACCTCAACATTATTCTCTCTGGCTGCAGCAATTAACGATTTAACAGCACATTCGAACGCATTGAAATTATATAAATCTGGTGTCGTTATTAATTTCTGTGTATCGACTACTAAAAGTACCATTTACGCTCTCCTCATCATAAATATTTCTCTATCACACTCTGCTCCACAACCGTTTTCCCTAGCAATGTCATAGCCTGCTTCGGACAATTATTAATGCACCTATAACACATAGTACACTGGTTATTCTGTACCACTTTCTTATCAACAATCTTGATATTATTCATCGGACACAACTTTTCACATTTGCCACACCCTATGCATTTATCTTCATCTACATGCAGTTTATCAGAATAATTCTTTGTCTTATGTCCCAAATACAATCTTTGTCCAAAAAAGCCAGCCATGCGATATAATATGCTAATTCCCTCCTGAGTTGGTTTCCCTGATATCAAAAACCGAACCGACCTGCTAATCTTTTTCTCCGCTTTCTTCACAAGCTTCTTGTTCTTCTCCAGCGGACGCTTCAACTCTTTTTCATCACCTATACTGTCCGGCATTTTCAGATGCAAACCACCTATTATTTCTGCCCCGTATTGCTGCAAAAGTCGTCCAAGGATTCCTGCTCCATCACCACTAAACAATCCCATTGTGGCAATAACAAAAACCTTCTTATTCTTCCACAGTTCTTTATTTTCAATTATATAATCACGCAGTATCTTCGGCACAGTACTATATTGCACCGGATATGCAAATACAAACATTTCATCGTTTTTGACGGCATCAATAACTTTAGCGTCCTCAATAGAAAATGCTTTAGCTGCTTCATCATACTCATTACAAAACATTTCTGCTGCACACCTGAATTACCTGTTCCACTAAAATATATTCCTACCATCTATCCCAATGAATCCTATCCTTTACATCTATTTTCTTTTGCTTTACAACATCCGCATCCGCTTTTGGCTTACCTATTCCGATAAAACAAGGCATAAAATAATCTTCCGGATAGCCAAGCACATCTCTTGCCCATTCACCTTCATTCCCTAATGGCACACGCAGAGTACATGCATATCCCTCTGCTGTTGCCGCAAGAAAAATATTCTCTACACTACACCAAATAGAAGCAAAACCATTTAAATGCGAATTATTATCCGGGTGCAAAATATCTGTCTTCTGCTTCAATAGAGGAATTACAACTGCGGATGCATCCAGTAACATTTTATGTTGCTTTGGAACAGCTTTTCTGTAACATTCCCGTTGCTCACTATCACTTAAATTCCAGTCTACAATCAACTGATTCATATCCTCTTCGGAACTTCCCTTGGGTATGATGTCCAACAACTGCATTACCACATTTTTATCCTGAATCACAACATAATGCCAGTCTCTCATATGGTCATTTGTAGGAGCTTTAAGCCCGGCTTCTATTATTCGTTCAATAATCTCCGTTGGTATTGCTACATTTTCAAAATCACGAATTGTTCTTCTTTTTTCAATAACCTCATAAAAATCCATATTATCCTTTCCCTTTCAATTCTCTAAACATTTTTTATCATAAATCCATCTCGAAATAAAGTTCCGCATGCTCTAATAATAACCTTCCGTAACCATTCCCTTGAAATTCCGGCAACACAAACATTCTTTTTAATTCAACTATTCTTTTTCCATCATCTATTTTACGAATTGCTATAGTTCCTATCACATTGTTATCATTAATCAGGCACCAAAAACAACCATTATTCATATAATGGCTTTCTACATTTGCCACCTCTGCATGTCTATCTTTGAGAGAATAGGGTATGCCAACGCTCGAAAAACATTGTTTAAAAAAATCATTTACTTGCTCCTGCATATCAGCACTAAACTTTACAATATCCATTTTACTTTCTCACTATGATTCAAACTATTTTTCTGTTCATATCGACAAATCCTACGACTTATATTATATCATCTGCAAAACACGACTACAACTAACTAAAAGAAGTCCTATGCAGTATTTCTCCTGCTTAGGACGCCTTTTTATTCCGATTTCTTAATCGGATGCCTTAAGATTGTTTTCCACTTATCTGCCGGAATCTTTCTTGCATCAGACAAATATATTTCATGGTGAAGCCTCTCTTCATTGATATCATTCACATAACCATTTTCTTCAAGAAATTCATCCATGATGGCAACACTCTTTGGCTCTTCATCAAACGGACCTATATGCATTATTTGGACGCATAACCCTTCCTCTATGGTTACACACTCTGCAGAAGAACAATTTATTTTTTTCTTATTTGTTGCCATTTTCACTGCCCAGTCAAAATCCTTTTCGGATACAAAATCAGGAACCCTAATGACTGAAATCCAGCAAAATGCAGACTTATCGCTATAATCCACACCAGAAACATTCTCCTGCCACCAAAACCCTTCCAGCGGCGGAACCACATATTCATAAAAGCCTTTTATTTTATAATCCGTTTTATAGCTCATTTTCAAGGTATAAGCTACTGCATACAAAACGCTGATTGCCTGCTGATATGCTCCTCCTTCTTCATTAGGATCACCACTCCCCCTGACTGCAATGTAGTTTGCCTTCGGTACATTCACAATTTCAGGTTTATTCTTTGACCTATAGAACTCTTTTGAATCTTTTTTGAAATCGTACGCCATTCTTTTAATCTCCCATTTTAAAAAAGTTCTTCTAATGTAATCTGTTTTCCAGCAGCTTTATCCTCAAATTCATGCATATAAGAAAAAAGCTTCGTACTGTCGCAAACAATCCCATTACGCGTGCACTCGCCCTTAACCAATTCCATCAATTCTCTATTCTTAGGCGACGGAACCTCATATGCATTCCCAAAGGTTTTGATATACTTCTCTTTCATCCCCGGAAAATGTTTATCCAATTGCCTGTAAAAATATTCCCTGTCACCTTCCCGCAAGGTAACCCCTATATCAAACAATAGAATTCCATATACTTTCGCCTCTTTGCAGTAATCCAAAAGCCCGCGAATATTTTCTTCCGTATCGTTTATAAACGGTAATATAGGTGTCATCCAGCATATCGTTGGAATTCCTTCATCGCGCATAATCTTCAATATTTCAAATCTTCTCTTGGTAGTACATACCCCCGGCTCCAGAATCTTACACTGTTCCTCATCATAAGTAGTCATGGTTATCTGCACTACACATTTTGTTTTTTTGTTAATACTCTTTAACAAGTCCAAATCACGAAGTATTAAATCTGATTTCGTTTGAATCGCAAGTCCGAACTCATATTCATCGATAAGCTCCAGACATTTTCTGGTTAGCTTAAGATCCTTTTCAAGCGGCAGATACGGATCACTCATAGCACCGGTTCCAATCATACAACGCTTCCTTTTTCTGCGCAGTGTCTCTTCCAAAAGCTTAGGTGCATTCACCTTAACTGCAATATCCTCAAATGCATGTTCCATCTGATAACATGTACTCCTGGCATCACAGTAGATGCATCCATGAAGACATCCCCTGTAAAGATTCATTCCGTTTTGTGGACTCAGTATTGACTTTGCAACTATTTCATGCATGGTATTTCATCATCCTTCTATTTCTTTTCCAACAAGCACTTAATCATCTTACACGCCGTAATACGTGCTCCCGGCGGATTATCTCCATGCTCTGTATCATTTGAATAATCCGTCAATAATTGACATGGAAAATCAGTACACTCTCCGCAAAAGGATAGCCCTTTTTGCATCACACATGCCGCAACCGGACACGGTATTTCCTCTGCGTGAAAAGGCATTCCTTTTGTCGCTACGCAACCATTACAATTGCAAGGTTCTTTATACTCACAATTTGTACAATCCAAGCCACAATATGTCGTCACTAAAATTTCTTGCTGATGCTTTTTACTAAAGCTATGAAGCACCAATGCATAGGATTTATCCAGCATTTCCATTAACAAATCATCCGGCACTTCACCATCAGGTTTAATAGAATTCCAGTGAACTTTATTCATATAATATCCGGGAATAATATCTTCATATTGTTGTCTGAGAAAATCCCCGTCTAAAGGTTCCAATTTCACAGTTATATAAACAGGTTTATTCTCGTTTGCCTCATCCAAGCATATCGCAGCAAACATTTTTCCACCTATCATATATCGAATCCAATTCCACTCTTCTTTCAGGTCTTTGGTTACACCTGTCTTATTCATCAAATATTCATCCATCCATGCATACTTCATTTTGGCGTTTCTCCTTTATTTGTATTGTTGTAAGGTCTTCTGTAACTCTGTGCACAACTCCATGCGTATCTCCTCAGGCTCTAATAAAATTACTTTATTTCTAAAGGTAAGTAACCAAGTAATCAGACTTTCCTTGTCCGTGTACTCTGCCTGAAATAACAATTTCCCATCCGCCTGCTCTTCAAAACATTTTGTTCCAAATTCTTCCACCAGACGCCATTTGCAGTCTGCTTCAAAAAGCGCTTTCACATGAATTCCTCCCGGGAAAACTTTCTCAACCTCTGTAAAATCCGGAGTAACGACCGGACGCTTTTCAAAAATGTGTTCCGTCACTACAAGCTCGGCCAAACGATTTAGTTTAAAAAGCCTGTAATCCTTTCGGGTATCACACCAGCCCCACACATACCAGCTAGACCACCGAAATACCAGATAGTAGGGCTCTATGGTTCTCTGAGCTTCTCCCGATGGTCCATAATAGTAAAATGTAATTTTGCGACATCCCTTAATGGCACTGCGGATAATCTGAATTTTTGGTGCCAGCGATTCCTTATACCAAGAAGAAAGATCAATCAATACCGACTGTTCTCCCACAAGAAAATCCGAAGAACCGGCTTCCAGTTTTTCCATCAACTGCTTATATTGATTTGTTCCATTCACACTGTCAAGGCTACGGATTCCTGCAAGAATATCCTGCATCTCAGCATTTGTAATCAAAGTCTTGCTGATTTTATAGTTATCCATAATATAAATTCCGCCGCCTGTCCCCTGCCTGGTTGCAATCGGAATCCCTGCTTTACACAAATCTTCAATATCCCTGTTTATGGTTCTTCTGGACACTTCAAAATGCTCCGCAAGAAAAGGTGCTGTAACCATATCCTTTTGTAACAATATAGATAGAATCCCTATCAGTCTTTCAATCTTCATTTCGCTTAATCTCTTTCCTTTATTATAATTTACCACCTTCAACACGTCATCTGTATGTCATGTTTGGAAAAATTATAGCAAAAAAACGGGTGAAAGCACAACTGAAGCATCTATACAAAAACACCCCAAGCAGTACCTCTACCACTTGGGGCATCCCTTACCGGCCCATTCCGGCAACCTTCCTGTGTACCCATTCCTTCACTTCTCCAATCCGCTCCCGGAATACATCAAGCATATTCCGTCCGTTAATTACAAATTGTTTCATGAATTCATAGGCTTTTTTCAGCTTATCCTGTAAGACCTGCATCTTACTTCGTAGCTGTTCATTCTCGTAGGTCAAATCCACCACCTTATCAAACAAACCCATATTCTCCGCATCCGTTGATACGGCATGGTATAAATCCATTGCGATTTCTTTTAGGCAACCGATTAGCTAATACCTTTACCACCTACCTTCCATTTAAACTGGAGATAACAACCTTTAACCGCATATTGGGTTCAATATCTGGAATGCCTGCAGCACCCATAGCAGTACTTGTATATTGCTTTACCTGATAAAATACATGGAAGATATACCTATGGTGCTTTACACGCTTTGAAAAACCCAACGTTGTAATCCAGCTTTTGTCTTCCCTAATTTAACACATTTATTTCCACAAACAGGGCAATTTGCTTGATTCATTTAATCTTCCTTCACGGTTATTGTTTAAGAAAGATTAAAACACCTCATAAAATAGTATCATTTTAGTATCAAAAAAGGACTGCCATTTCTGACAGTCCTTATATTTATTGATTTTTTAATTACTCAATAATAGTAGCAACACGACCTGATCCAACAGTACGTCCACCCTCACGTTATTTGAATACCATTTTTCGATATATTTCCTATGCTTTCTATGGCTGAAATCGGCATATTTTCGTTGGATTTCCCAGTCTTATTTATATTTGCATGATTTTTTGGCACCGTTTTGGCACCGGATACTTCTCTTAACCAAACTGGAAGTTTACTTTCCCTATTTCTATTATTTAGTAAAATTCAATAATTCTTGAACCTTTTCTCGATATTCTTGGTTGTGATCTAACCATATTTCTGTATGTTCACTATCAGTTACCGTCCAAATCATTTTAATTTCTTCATTTTGTATTGAATCATATATTTCTTGTCCCATAAACTGTGGGGTTAATGTATCCGCTTCACTGTTTATTACCAAAACCGGAATTTCAATATCTGCAATTTTGTCACATACATTTGCATCATCATAACTAAATCCCAATTCCATTTTGTTGATAATGTTGCCACAGAATGTCATGTAAGATATAGGCAATCCAATATCCATCTTTCTCATTTCTTCTTCTACCATCCATTTCATATCACTAACCGGACAATCTAGAATCAGAAAATCCACTTTGTTTTCAACATCCTTATCTCCCATTGCTAATCCTGCAGTTGCTCCACCAAACGATGTACCCCATATTCCTATCACTTGCTCCGGTGCATGGCTATAGACATAATCAATGTAATCAATCAAATCATACTTTTCCCAGTATCCAAATGTAGTATATTGAGCTGTATTTTCGTTGCTACTTCTCTGGTCATAAGTCAATACATTATATCCTTTCTGCAAAAACATTTCTGCTAAAGGATAATTGGTATAACGATTTCCACCAAGACCATGCACTAAAATAACTGTTGGATTATTCTTATCTCCTTCTTCACCAAGAGCATATATGTAATCTGCCGGTATCATATGTCCATCAAAAGTTGAAGTGATTTCAACTTTTTCTATAGTATATGTACTGCAGAAAACATCATAATCCATATTATATCTTTCCCAAAAACTATCTTTCACTTTTGAAGTATCTTCACAAGTAACCAATTGAGTAGACCCCATGAAAACTTGCGTCCCTATAAAATAGGACATTCCCACAAACAAAAGTAAAATAACTATAACTATTATCAACAATATTTTTGTCCATTTCTTCATCGTTTTCTCCTAAAAATTCAAATTTTTTTATTATCCAAGCTCTAAATCCAGCCACCTGGCATTTGCCCAGCTACGCTCTTTTTTTTGTAGAAACTCATCACTAAAACAAAAGATATAAGCTGACCTAGATTTCCTGCAAAATTATTATATGATTGTAATAAACCTGCAAATCCCTCTCCATCTTTGAGGTAGGATGATAAATCAAATACTTTTTCATGTAGACCTCCCAGATTAAAATTCTTCAATGTATTTCAACAATGGCTCTAAATACGACTTATCCGTCCAATCACACTTTTTCCCCACTGCACACATCAATGCTTTTTGCCAAGGTTCATATTCGTCTGGATTTTGCTTCGCAACTGCTTTCTGTAACATCTTGCAAAGCGTTCTATCCGTAAACTTCATTTTTTCTTCATCCCATGCTCCTCGACAATAAAACGATGGAATATTACTAAGTGCATCTTTAAAATGCATCTCCCTCACCTGTTGTATTGCTTTCTCCTCATATGGAGAAGCACCAACTGCAAATACTGCAATCTTCTTGCCTGTCAATTGCCCTATATTTTTCTTTAAGAATTGCAACCCTGCAATACCAGAAGCATATACACCTCCACCCAAAATGATAACATCATAATTCAACAAATTAGCGACTTTAGCATCCTTAGTTTCTACATAATCATAGCCAAGTTCCTCCACTAACCAATCCACATACTTTTTCGTTGCTTCATATTTTGATTGATATAAAATAATACCTCTACTCATAATCTCAAATCTCCTTTAAATTATCTTCAATTTGTATAATGGTCTGTATAGTAATCTGCAACTGCTCTTCAGACACTCCTTCAAACATTCTCTTCAAAAGATTCATACTCCTTTCATCGTTTTTCTCACAAAACTCCTGGCAATATGGTGTAAGTTCAATGCGTTGCTTTCTCTTATCCTGTTCATCAACAGAAATACTTACAAAGCCCTTCTTCTCGAGTTTCAACAGTATCTGCTTCACATTCTGATGAGAGCTACCCATAATTTCTGCTAACTCTTTAACTGTAGGAGCTTTTTTGCATAAGTTGATACATATGATTACAAAAAACTGTTTCCAACTAATTTCTTTCATAGTACTGTCCGCCATTGCCTGAAATCTGTTCTCAAAGGCACTTAGCAATCCCAACAGAAAATAGGATGATTCAATGCCTGTAAAATTCACATTATCACTTCTAATTACTTCCTTTAAATTCATTACGCCTCCAAAAGGTAATATGTTACTTTATTAAAGGTAACACATTACCTTTTATTTATCAATAGAAAAGACCGACAAAATATTCGCCTTTAACATGACAGAAAATTCAAATTTTTCCTAGTCCAAATATGTCTATTATAACAGAAGTTATTTTGCACCAAGAATTTAAGAATGCGGAGCTTTACACTCCGCACCCACACTACACATATATTAGCTCATCTAATACAATTTCTTCTGCCGAACTTCGCACATTATTCATTAGCCCTACCCACTTCATTTGATCGGAAGTTTTCAATTCTTCTGTAATTCCTGCTTCTGCTTTCATCTGCTCCATAAGAAGCTCCATTCTCTCATAACACTCCCCATCTACCTCATGCAAATGATCATTCAATTTGCCCTCCAGCAGCAACTTAATATATTGTCCTCTGTGGTATGATTTCAAATACTCCCACCGCATTCGTCCGTACCTGCCAATCTCATAACGTGTCCCCTCCGGTAGCTGCAAATCCGGATAATACAATCCATCTGCTCCAAGTGTGTAACTGATTCCATTTTCTCCAATGATGTGTTTCTCCATAAACTGCTCCTATCTGCCACCTCTATCCGCTCTGTAATGATGGCCCTGTCTATTATTTTCTCGTTCCTTTACTTCCTGCGTTTTTCGTTGTAACTTCGCTTTTAAGTTGTCTGGTTCTACCTTATTTCCGGTCTGTTGCTTCCACCTTGCAATTGCCGACTGATAATTGTTATACTCTGCCCTAGAAGCCTTATATTCAGTCAGAAACTCCTTTACATTCTTGTAGCCATAACCCTGCACAATACTTGATAAATACTGCTTCATATTGCCTATCTGTGTCTTTATCTGTTCTGCCTGTTCCTGCAATTCCTTGCGCTGTTTTGCCTTGAATATACCCTTTGTTCCGGCAAGTTCCTTTTCCACATTTGCAAGCTGTTGCTCCCTCTCATAAAGAGCGGTATTCTGCCTCTCCAGTTTATTATAAATATCTGCAAGCCTCGGATACTTGGAAGCAAGTGCTGACTTCTTCGGCATTTCCGCTACAGGCTCGCTTTTGGCTTTTCCCCTCTTAAACGCTGTCTGCTCCGGTTCTGCCTTTACAATCGTTTCCATGCCCTTATCCTTTTGTGAAGCCCTCTTGAACAACTTACCAATGAGAAGTTCCAACGCATAAACAGCGGTCATAATAATACTTTTTAGTAGTACCGGATTTCTCCCCGACTTCTGAATGGAATCCTTTACTTTCTGTCCGATTTCGCCCTGCTTCACATCCATAATCTGCACCTCCGGCACGCTGCAAACCAGCGCCCTGTCCACCGTCTGATTCCACATGGAACGAACTTGATTATCCGCTTTTATCTGCTCTGCTTTTGGATTGTTCTTGCCAACCTTTTTCATCGGTAGATACACCCCGTTCTTATCAAATACTTTCAGTTTCTCCCTATCATTCCGCACATAAATATTGATAAGATCTGTATAGGAGCGTTTCACTTCATCAAGGAAAACAGCGCTCTTAAACCGGCTGTCTTTTATGGTAAATACGTTCCGCTCATATACTTCGCCCTTGGGAATGATTTTACAGCCACACCGAAGCTGTCCTACTTCATCCAGTATCTCTTTCTTGGTGCGTACATGCTTTCCGTTTTCATCATAAAACATATTTCTTGTGGCAATCTTCTCCACAGGCTCATCAAGCAACTTTCGCTCCGAAAAGATAAGATGGATATGATAATTGGTCT